>Ga0123354_10016677_pt1 | contig 11511 bp, 4 predicted proteins | sample TergutLab28metaG_2_FD_97872 | JGI IMG/M metagenome (GOLD analysis project Ga0123354, IMG submission 97872) | Labiotermes labralis P4 segment gut microbial communities from Petit-Saut dam, French Guiana - Lab288 P4 | ecosystem: Host-associated > Arthropoda: Insects > Digestive system > Gut ... | reverse complement strand
GGGGGGGGGGGGTGGTTCGGGAAAATAAAGGGGGAAAGGGGGGGTGGGAAATGAGTTGGCGGGGGGGGGGGGGCCCCCAGGCGGGGGGGGGGAAAAAAAATTTTTTACCGGGGGGGGGGGGGGGGGGGGGGGACAGGGAAAGGAAACAAGGGTGAAATTCGCTCGAGTGTGGAGGAATGATTCACTTTTTGTTGTGTGGCTCTCTACTTTCTCTGCCCCCCCTCCCCTCCCGCGTTAAGAAATCCTCGCTTGTCATCTGATTGATGCACCCACATAGCCAAGCAACTGAAATCCTCACACGCTTCTGCGTATAGATTCACCCAAACCAAATGTACCGGCAGTTCTTCTGACACCCAGATGATGGGACCGAGAAGACACTTCATAACGTCTGTAACTTTAACCACTTAACACAACCCAGTAACCCAGTAGTTCCATGTTCTACACCCTGGTGTTCATGATCATGTTTACAAGAGTCCGCCACCTGGCCATATTTTGAGTCATGTCAATCAAGTCCACACTTCTCATCCTATTTCTAGTAGTTCCATTATAATACTCTTCTCCCACCTAAGCGCAGGTCTTCCAGGTTGTCCCTTTCCCTCAGGATTCGCAACCAAACCCGTGTATGCAATTCACTACTCCACACATGCCACCTGCCCAGCCTCTTTCTTTCCTGATTTGACCACCCGATTAATATTTAGTGAAGAGTACAGAGCACGAAGCTTTTCGTTATGCGGTCTTCTCCATTCCCTTATTACCTAATCCCTCTTAGATTCAGATGTCTTCCTCAGCACCCACATGAAACAGCAGACAAAATTATAATTCCTTATACTGTAATCTTTATATTTTGGGATAAGAAAAATATTACTTTTAAAAATCATCTGTGCTACTAGTTCATTAAATATTCATCATAATATAAACTTATTTACATTAAATTTGTAGACTTTAAAGAACTGCTAATTTTATACACTGTGTCTGTATACGTGCAATACTGCATGAGAGCTATTTATGAGAAAATCAATAACGCTTCGTTAATATTCATGTAGGTATGCTCTACATTTCATGAGTAAAAACCAAAATTTAATTACCATGACAAATATTGGATTGCCAGATGTACAGCCACCGCCCCCACCCCCCACCCCCCAACACTGCCATATTCAGTGTTAAGTTACACTCTGTCCCTTCTCTGAAGAATTTTCGCACTTCATTATTTGTTGTTAGTGTGTTTAACATCGCTGGCAGTAGCTTACCATATATCGCGTCGAATGGTTAGATCGTTAGCGAATAATATGTTGGAAAGTGCGTGGAAGATTGCCTGACGTGAGTTTCATACGCCGGTATTTGCTTGTGGGGATTGAGAAAATCGGCCTGACCGAGATCCTCACCGGGTACCTATCGAGTACAAGCTAGAAGAAACCTCATATCTCCGTCATTTTAGTGTAGTAAACAAACTTTTACGGTTTGTGTACCTTAATATTTGTGGTGTGAGTATGCTGTCCGAGTAGAACGAAGTGTTTTTAAATCAGACCTGCTCTCACTTCTACTCGGTACAATTTACAACTGAAGCTAGAAACTGTAGCATCCAAAGCTTCTGTACCACAGACGACCGTAATATATTCGTAGCAATGAAGAGAACGTAACAGCTCTTACGTCGCAATTCACTGTCCCATTTTTAGTGCGTTCGCCTAGTCGCTGAAGGCGCCTATCACTTTCGTCCAGTCTTTCCGTCTGTCCGCATATACCAGTGCGGTTCCTACAGGACCGATTTACGTCAAATTCGTATGAAAATCCGCCATGAAATACAATTTTTCGTTCGAATATGCAAAAACTTCGGATACTTTACATTAAGACCCAAATAAGTTTTATTTTTGCCAGCGGTGTTGTACCACCATAAAAGCACCATCTTCAAGTCACATGGTTTCAGGCTGTTAGAATAGCCGAGGAGGAATGACAGTTACACAATCGCGCTCCACTGTTACGTTATGCATGAATTGCCTACCTTGTTCCGTCTAGCCAAGGAAAATGAATGGTCCGTGGAAAACTAAATTCTTGGTAATTTTTTTATTTCAGCTCTCTACTGGGTGACTTGACCAGAACTGGTTGAAAAGCCTAACACTGCAGCTGGCCCAACCCACTATGTTGCAAAAAGTTATTTTGGTCGGGTTTCGCCCAAGCTTCAGGAAAAAGAAACGTTACAAGCGACTGGAAGTGTCATAGAGTTATAACTGTCACAGTTTGTGTGAACAGGCGGTAGATGGACACGTGGGTAAGTACCTTGAAGCGGGAAGGTTAGTGCGCTGGAAGAAGTGAAGGAAATTCGCCTACTGCATTTCTTTCTTTGGCCACAGTATATTGAATGCGATTTTCAAGAAACGAATCTGTTTTTAGCAAGAATTTAAGTCTAGTTGATCGCAAGGGTGTATATTTTACAACAGTGTACCCCTTCTTGATATTTGCAGCTGCATAACCTGTTTGACTGTTGTTGTAATAGAGGCCTACAAGTGTTAAATTAGCATGTAAATATCCGGCGTGACACCACGCGCACGAGGCAGTTCGTTTGGGTATTCTGGTACAAGAAGCTACAATTTATTACGAGTGCACATTACTTAGCTCTTGGTAAAATACCGAAAATGGAGAAAAATTACCAATATTTTCGTACTGCACCATACAACTGCTTTATATTCCCACCTCGCCGAGATAATTGGCGTGTATATAATATATAACAATCCAGGGATAGACAAACAATAAAAGACAAAACACAAGGGGCCTGAAAAAGTGTAAAATTAGAAGCTGTAGAGAAGTAATTGTTTTCTAGGCTGTGGCTGTCCGCTAGATATTAATCGATGATTTTGTGGAACCTTCACTTCCACTGGGGCAGATGGACGCAGACGGAGGCAGATGATTCCTCTAAAATATCCGTACATGACTGCAAGATTACACGACGTCACATCTGAGAAATCAAGACCCGTAAGAACCCCAGGGTTTCACACATCAGCTTCGTGACCTGTACACTGATCGTCACCAGGTATTGGGATAATTTATAAAGACCGGAGTTGCCAGGACTGTAACACATATGGTATGAAATGAGAAATGCATAGGCAATTCCGGTCCAGTGGCTAGCGTGATTTTACGCGAAAGGGAAGCAAGCGAAAAATATTATTTAGTTACGTGCATGTGCGTGGGAAAGAGGGGAGATTGAACTGAACTCGACATTAAAAAAAAAAATATTTAGGCTTTAAATGCACAAAAGCGCTTTAGTTTTATGGATGTAATTTTATTGTACAGTGGTTACCAACATGCTTCGACCACTAATGTGGCCATCTTCAGGGTGGTGAGAACAAGATCACAAATATACGTAATTAAAATACGTCTAAATCACTCCAGTGATTTAGACGTATTTTAATTATACTGGCACAATTGTTAGTTGAAACATACCCCAATAGATGCCATTATTGTCGGATGTAGTTGTTATATTTTTTATCTCACATGGCGATTTTTCGATTGTGCCGATCTTGCATTCATTGAGCGACGTAAACAATGTCCAGCTTATGACATAAGTATGGCATTCCATAACAAAAGAATTGTTACATCGTTCGTCCAAATGCTAAACACTTGCTTTGAAAAGTATTTTCTGAATCTTATAAATGAACAGTTTTTCCAGTAATTCACTACATTACACGAGTCGCTCCATTAACAAAGGATTAAAGCTGTAAACATATTATAAGCTGCCTGTAACATTAACGAAGAATTTGTGGAACAGCTCCATGCTTGAATTTGTGCTGACAATTGTGCACCTTTGTGTGAAATGTGACTTATAATTACTGATTTAACCTTCATAATTATCAATTTAACAACTGGTTACTCGCCGCGATTTGAACCAGCGTCTCAGACTGGTCGTACAGCAGTAAGCAGTAGGAAGAATTCCAATACAGAGTGGCAGGTGAAGATTAGTTACACAGCTAGTGCTGTTACAGAAGGAAACAGTGTTACGGAACACGTGAAGATACGGGACAAGTCTCCACCTGTTCCAGCTGCAGGCACAAGCGTCACGGTGACTGGAGTTCCCATATCAGACGCATGCCTGATCAGTTAGTCTTCTGACCTCTGACTGTTTCCGGGTTCCTGACCTCATGGTACATGTACTGGATAACGCTTAGCTCAGGCTTGCTCATCGAGTTTCTAAGAATTAAGGTCAGCGCCACAATACGCCGAGCCAAACCGAACCGCAACGAATAGAATTTCCCGTTGGTGGCACACAATACGAGCGCTTCCGAATGAGTTCGAACAGAACAACGCCCCAAGTTGCTAGTGTCTTAAGCGCTTTTATATGCGTGTATTATTACGTACCATCTGTTTCCAGTTTTTCGCCAGTCTCTTTCCACACATTATTCTTTATCACTACAAGTAAAGGTGAAGCTCACTCTATAACAGGCCATGAAGCCCCACAGAGGGAAAAGAGGTATCGTTGTACTCTTTCTTTAACCTTGGCGCTAGATGGGGGTGTGTGGTCAACTCCACGATCTGACCGCTTTACCCCCGGAAAAGAGACCCGGTACCCATTGTACAGGAGGCTGGGTGGGCCCCAAGGACGGTCTGGACGGGTGCTCAAAATCTCACCTCCCACGAGGATTTAATCCTTGGACCGTCCAGTTCGTAGCGAGTCGCTGCACCGACGAAGCAATCCCAGCCCACATCCTTTAGCAGTTGTTTTGAATGATTCGGATCAGTGAAAACTAATGTTCACGAGCAAAGGCTGAGTTCTGCTGCGCGAGTGATGTCAGACCATTCGTATTCCGTCGGCACAGCCAGCACATGCGATGGAGTTCACAACGTGATCGTTGAAAACCGCACCACAGCGAACCGAAACGAAAAAATCGTGCTGCTAGAATTCCGGGAGCTTCTTGCTAATTTGTTCTGAGTCCAAAAAAAGATCACATTGATTTTGAATGTAGGCCTATGCGTAATGGTCTTCATGATCCTTACTCTTTCAGGCTCCGAATTCGTCTTAATCACCTTTTCTTTGTTAAGAGTTTGTGGTCTTCGTGAATTGGACTTTTCTGATTAGGAAGCAATTCATAGATCGTTATTTTGGCGTTATTTTGCACTAACGTTTCTTTCTGTTGGGTACAGTGCGTGCTAGTCTTTAACGGCACTGCGGATATTATTCAAAGTCGACAGTTTATGATTTTACTTTCTCTCCTTTGTCTTTTATTTTATTTTAGGTCCGAATTATCTCTCATCTCCCTGCTTTGGACATATTTTTCGAAGTATCTACGTCTGTAAGTATGGTCTTAGCGTTGTTTAGAGCATGCCAAAGACAACCATAAAATTGCGTCAGATAGCTCGTAGTAACTGCCAAGTTTCGACAAGGTGCGTGCTGCATACAGGGAACCACCGTTACTATGACATTAAATCCGTGGTCGCCCCGACTTGAACCCCATCCGCTTACAAGCAGACCTGTTGTTCACAGAAGACCATCCATGTGACAGTCTGTCCAGATGTTGACTGTAAGAGAAAATATGGAAATGAGAGGTTATGATAAATTAATTTATTCAGTCAAACACAACACATATATTGTCATTAATACACAGTTGGCAACATGTTTCGGTTCTAGTGAACCATCTTCAGGCCAATACTTAATACACGGACACGGTGCATCCAGTGAGTGCGCACATTATGGGATCCCACATTGTTTACAAAAAAAAAATTGAGAGAGTAGTTGAAATTTGTACCCTCTGAATGTGATGTTAGTACAAATTCGGGAATGTGTGTTGATGAAGAAGTCCCAGACACCTGTGGGTAAAATCAGTTAAATGCCCCTCTCACGCGTTCTTCGGCAAGACGCTTCATGCAGCTCCGTATGTAAATGCTGCCATTAATAATGTAGCCCGGCTGCCTGAATTTTGTTACTGCTCTATAGAACATTAACCAGAAGCACTTAGTGGCAGTGATGTATTTCCTGCATTTACGGGTTATACGCCGTTTTTAATGAATCCCATCTGCTCGAAATTCATAACAGCAATATCTCTGTTTTATATGATAAACTGCACTGTTCGTGGGGTTATGATCTATTGAAGATTTCTTACTAATACGTTCGCACGCTGTATTAGCAGTAATAGCCTGTAATTATTTCTTCCATGAAATAAAATTTTCTGGGTAATAAAATAAAGAGTGAACACAAACGATTTGAGAGGCTTTCAAAATTATCTGATTATCGGAAACTAAACTGCACAGAGACATGCAACACCACTGGAGGGAGAAATTCAAAGTAACGTGTTTCTAGTTTAACGACTGGAAAGATACATTGATATATATTATCAGTGATTTGCTTCTTACTTTTAGTTTAAACGTATTTATGAAATAGTATTACAAGGAACATTGAAGATGTGGCAGTCTGGACGCAATAATAAAGCAACCTCCAGTAGGAACGTCGGTAGGTCCATTTTACAGAGGACATCCAATTTTAATTAAAAACAAATCGTTAAATTTCCGTCAAACAAAAATACGTTATTTTTTATTTAGAAAAATGAACAACATATTTCGGTCTATGAGACCATCGTCTGGTCATCATCACAAAAATTCTAAAAATTACGTTCCATACAGTACAAAGTATGGGATCCTATATGACTTAGTAAGTTAACATAAAACAACATAAAATCATTGGGCTGGTAATATCCTGGCCTGTAATTATGTCAAATTTGTGTGTAGAAGCGTAGGATTTTTAAGATGTTGAAATGAGATGTTTATGTATTTAAATTTGTTATTATTTGAGTCTTCTTATTGAGTCAAAGGTGTTGGCCACGCGATCTAAAACACGTTGAAAATCTTTTAATGTTCACGCCGAATTCATTGATGGCAGTACATATGTCGATACATATCTACTGCCATGTCTTGGTATATATTCCTTAGATGTTATTTATGTTCAGATAAGTACATTTTTAAGGAATGTCGTATTCCGTAACTGATATATTCCAAAGTGGGAGATCTCATTATTTTATAAGGCAAATCAGAGGCTCGGCGTGATACGTGTAGAAAACTTGTGACCTGGTCATAAGGCGCGCGCGGGAAGGAGAGAGAGAGAGCGCTACCGACTAGAATGAACATACAGGCATGCAGGAAGTTTGCCCATTACTGGCTAGTAATGACAAGCGCTGGAAGGTTGTGTTAGTTTGAACCCTGTTTTCGTATTGAGGAATCAGTTCTTTTAGCTTGTTGCTCCGTGTGGTTGCGCAATTTGTTCCCGCCCCTTCGACGCACAGTACCACCTTCGTCTTCAAGGTTAAGAGTCGCCCATGACACTGAAGATGAAGGCGGTATGTTTCTTCGATACGTCTGCCAAAGTTACCCAACTACACGACGCAGCAACCCAGAAGATCTGGTTCCTCAACAGTCACTCAGCGGAAACCTCAAATCACCGTATCGTCATCCACATCATCATCATCATCATCATCATCATCATCATAAACATCAAGGATTGGACCCTTTGATCCGTTCCGTCTCCATCTGCTCGCACCAACAATTCTTCGGTCTTCCAATTGTACTCCTTCCTTGTGGTCTGTAGTGGTATGATTACAAAAGGATTCGGTTTTGTGGTATTCTTTGCAAGTGTGAAAGCCAGTTCCGTCTGTATTTATCTATCTTGTCTAGTATGCCTGTAATCCGCAGTTCGCGACATATGTAGTCATTTGTTTTGTGGTCATAAAGGGTGTAGCCTGCCAGAGGTCTCAGTAACTTCATTTCTGCCGCTTCAGCTCTTCGTCTTTTTAAGGCCGCTAGCAACAAATCTTGGGAAACACCGTCTGACAAGACATCGGTCAGCTCTGCCAGCAAATCCGACTTCCTCGCGTCCTCGATCGTGATCCCTGGGCAATGCAACTTTAGTTGTAGTAGAGACGAGCGAATGAAGGCGAGTCCTCGGCGCCTCAAAACCGAGACCTTCGGCTAAGGGAGCACACCCCTACAGAAAACGGGCATGTTTGGAGGCCCTGAGGTTAGCTACCACCATACGTACTCAGCGTAGGACTGGTTATCCATCCTGAGGACACTCTACCCAAGTCGGAATCTCCAGAGGAAGCACAGGACTGATTCACAAATGATCACCGTTTCGCATTGTTGAGAATGTACATACATATTTGCCTCTGATTTTCTTTGAAAAAAGAAAGGGTGAAAGTGTTCTAAATATTGACGCTAATCTCCATGAACAAGTACCAAAATTACTTTAAAAAGTAAAGGGAAATGGGAATATTTTTTAGCTTTAATATGGGTACTCACAGCAGGATCTTGGTTTTACAACCCAAGTGCCGCCCGATCGGGAAAACAGTACCGCCATGTACTGGTGCACATTTCTGTAGAATTTATTCGCGTTTATTGTACTGTAACACTACGTCCGTTCCAAGACTGGGTGTAATAGAAGTTTTTTTTTTTGCCATGAAAATATTGTACGATCTCACTTCTCTTCCAAGTGATCGCTGAAGAACAAAGGGAGTATTTTGCGTTGTAAATTTTTATGTACTGCAGTAGACTGACTTATATCCCTATGTTTAAAATATTTCGTTCCTTAATAACCCTCTCTCTGTTGAATGGATGTGTGCAAAGCTGATAAAATTGTGGCTGAGTGCTTACTGGAGACGGTGGCGAATCTCGATCCTGAGATCAGGTCTAATGGAAGAATCAGAGTTACTCTTCCGCTAGACCTGACCTTCGGTTTGGGATTCGCCACTGATTAGAGATGCCAATCTCAAAGAAGTGTAGCGGAAAAATTGAAAACTACAAAGGACCGACGAACCTGCCTCTCCCTCCTTTAGGTTATAAAGGGGGGAGAGGCAGTAGTACAACGAAGTTAATCAGTGCCTATTTTTAATGTGACTTTAGTAAGGAAAATATAGCTCCCTGATGACGGTCTTAGGACCGAAACATGTCGGAGCAGTTTTAGTGTTTTAATGTGTAACTTTTATATAAGTGCATTAGTTGGTGTATTAATTGAATCTTTTTTCTGCGGATGATAGAGATATGTGGGATCTCATTTACATGATCTATTATTATTATTATTATTATTATTGCTACCTTGGACGATGCTGAATGATTACCTCTTAATTTGTTGGAGGGGGGAGGGGTAAACACATTCTGTGTCCTTTCGCATGACCTGACCTGTGGATCAGAATTCGCCACTGGTCCACATATGTATAGTCCTGTAATGCTTGATTTCACAACCATTATATATCAAGATAAACGTCTACAGAATATCGTATTTGAAAGCACAGCGCTGTGAGGAGATCTATTGTCACCACTGAATTTCTGCGTCTGTATTTCCGATAGTATTCTTATAATTCTTTAAGTGTTTTGACGTGCATTGGAAGTAAGATTTCAGTCAGATGACAGAAACTACATACGTGTTGTTTCGTTTTTTATATACTTTTCCTGTGACAGAATAAAAAGAAAATATATGCCTAGGCTTTTACTGTGGTCGATGAAGAAAATCTTAAGTTAATTATCCCGCAATGGATAAGGTTGACTTATCCATTGCGGGATAATTAATAATTTTGATTCTAAAATCACAAACATTGGTTGATATTTTCATTCTATACACGGTGCTATACAAACACGGTACAGTCAAGTACATTTTGCGTACTGAGAGTTAGAGACCACTGCATTTTACTTCACCACTGAGCAAGTAAGTATTCGTGGGACACGTGGTATACGATTATGGCCATAAAACGTGCACCACCTCTTGGGGACAAAGTTTTGTGTTCGATATTCCCTCGTCCCGACCCCACCTATGTCACGAACTTAATACTGTCTAGCCATTTCTTTCTGAAGATCAATATCGGATGTCATTACTGTTTGCCTTGTCTATTAGGAGAAGTTTTCTTCTCTGCAGGAAGTTTAAGAGTGTTTGTGGAATATATCGTATGTGACGTGCTCAGCTGTTTCACACTCTGTTGCTCTTGTATTTTGAACTTATTTGTTTTTATTATATATGAGAAAAATATAACAATACAGGAGTGCCACTTGTTATTCATTAATGGGAGGCAGTGGGGGTCTCCGTTCCACATTGAAAGTACTTCATGAATTTAGCTGCATTGTTTATTTCACCTGTTGATTTGTGAGAGAGAAACTTGCTCTGTCTCTCTCTCTCTCTCTATGGGAATTCAGGATTCAGATTCTGGTCTTTGGGTTTATAATTTGGTGAGCTCGTGTTTCTCCGAAACGTTAGTATCAGTCTACAACCTTAAACGTAGTCGAATTCCAAAAGACCACAATTTGGACACGCAGTGAAAACCAGAAGAATTACCCAGTTTGAACCAGCTGTGTCAGCTGTTCTTAAAGCTGCGTCGGAATGGTTCTGTGTTCCCACAAAAGAGCGCAGTACAGAAAATAGGCGTTGAATAGGACCCGTCACTCTCGAAGGTCCAGATAAAAGTATTTTGAAGTGTATTCTAAGTAAAAAAAGAAAATTACACACTGTCGGGCTGTTTGTCCCTTCTACTATATGAGCCCTGACATTTACACCCACAATAAACTGCATCTGCGCCTGATTCTGCTGATTTGGTAGCACGTCCCTACCAGCGTCTTACGTTCTCAGAACCACACAGTCCCCCACAAACACCACACAAGCAGCGCTCTTAGCCGTGCCGACAGTAAGCTGCCTGCCACCCGACCCAGTCCCCTCCCTTTGAGAGCCTTTGCATAGACACGTAGGATTTGTCAGCCAATTTTAAAGACAACGTAAGTTGAGACACCGTGCTGTGGTTCAGGGTTTGGTCGGCGGGATGTCACCGCGGAGACCCTCGTTCAACCTCCAGGTTATTCCGTGTGGGATTTTTGAGGGACAAAACGGCACTGGGACAGGTTTTTCTCCGAGTATTTCCGTTTTCCCCGTCATTATCATTCTACCAGTGTTTTGTAGTCCTCGTTCACTACAATCACCGACGCTATGTAGGCCTAATCTGAGCAGTTATCATTGTTATGTAGCACACTTAGACAAGTGGAAGCTCAGATGGACTTGTCTCATATTCTACACTTCGATATTCTTGATTGGATTGGTAATGGATACCGCAATCCAACGACTGAACTTGGATCATGCGGAACAGGTATTTTCCTGCTGCTGTTTGTTTGTAAAAAACACCCTTTCCTCTTGTGCATACGACATTCCTCAAAGAATAGGATTTTCATAGGCACAATCATTTTGCCTGTGAAGAGATGGAAGGTGAAACTGTCCGTCATCTTTGTCCAGTGCGTAATCATGTCAGGTTCACTTGCAAAGTAGTATACCCACTCTCTCATTCAAAGAGTGTAACTAATCCTATTCCAGTAACATTGGCAGATCCCCAGTATAAAATCTCCTAGTTTCCTGACACTTTTCTGCTGCTAACACACATCGGTGCATCTTTCGTGTAGGATGTGTGAAGTCTAAAGTGGCCGTGCTATACCAAATGCAGGCAAGTCCTCCCCCCCCCCCCCCTCTCCAACCCCCCAAAAAAAATTTCCCCCCCCCCCCCGCCCTCCCCCCCCCGC
>Ga0123354_10016676_pt1 | contig 11511 bp, 8 predicted proteins | sample TergutLab28metaG_2_FD_97872 | JGI IMG/M metagenome (GOLD analysis project Ga0123354, IMG submission 97872) | Labiotermes labralis P4 segment gut microbial communities from Petit-Saut dam, French Guiana - Lab288 P4 | ecosystem: Host-associated > Arthropoda: Insects > Digestive system > Gut ... | reverse complement strand
TTCGGGTGGAGGCGAGGATGGTGGTGGGTGGTGGGGGCTATTTGGAGATGGGTGGGTGGGGGGGGGGGGGGGGGGGGGGGGGGTGGAACCGTTCATCTACATTGTTGGTGGATGCTGTTAGTGCTTCTTAAAGGAGAGGGGTTCGATTTGTAACATTTATAAGTGTAGAGGGAGCCGGGGTAGCATAGTCGGTGTAGCGACTGTGCTACGGTCCGGGCTTCAAATCGAACGTTTTCCGAAACGCCCTGACCGGCTCTGGGACCCAGCTAGCCTCCTATTCAATGGCTACCGCGGTTCTTTCCTGGGGTAAAGCTACCGGGATTGTGAAGTTAAACACTCATCTAATGCCGAGGTAAAGAATGAGTGGAGCTATACCTCTTCTCCCCTATATACCTTCATGGCGTGGAGAAGGAAACTTTTCTTTTACTTTGTGAGCTAAGAGAGTAAAGTACTTACATTGAAAATTCGGCTGTCTAATTCTTTTCCCCTTTTCGGTTTCAGAATGATTTCTAAGAAGACCGGTAGAACCGCATTTTCGGGCAGAATTTAACCATGCATTATTTTCCATCGATTCAGGGTCAGGGATTGTAAAAAGTGCTGGTTAGGTTTGTTTATTTTATTATCAGCTAGGACTACGCCTTTATTTATTTGTTTCGCTTGTACTTCGACATAACAGGGTTAATGCTGTTTTTTGGAGTCGAAATTGTGGTTAATAATTTTAATTGCTTGCATTTTTTCGAGGGGCACGATTGTAGCGATATAAATTTTCTGGATATGACCTAATTCCCAAAACCTCCAGATTATAAGAATTGCAACATCTGAGCGTGCGTAGAATCTGCTTTGGGTCAACACAATGGGACATTTCTCAGAAGTCCTGTTCAAGTACAATAAACTTGCCGAACACTTTGCATGGAACAGGAACGCAGCAAAGACCTGCTTCGTCGTTTGGAAATAACCTGCAGCAGAGATGAAAGACCCCTGGTTGAAATTTTTTGGTTTTATTTCTTTGTCACATTGCCGTGACTGTCAATGCCTTCGGATACTACAGAAATAGACGCAGTCCTGCCCGTATTGTGCTGAGACAATGGCTGGACCTTTCTTTGCGTACTATATTATATTCTTACTTCTTATCAGGGTGATCAACTCGAAGAAGGGCTGCTCATGTAAAGATTATAAATCCATACACAATTGAAGCTGAAACTCCAGAGGGAAGAGATCACGTGGGACATTTGAACGTGGCTGAATTGATATGTATTGAAATTAATACAGAAATAGAATAAGAATATATGAGGGTGTGGGCTAAATTCATATGGCTTTTGTGAATACGGCAATTGCGATCCATAACAAGGCTGGAAGCTTTTGATCATCCGAGCGGGCATTGGCTTCTCATTAAAGGGCTCACTGCGCGGCCACTTTAGTGGCCGTTCGGCGTTAAAGGGTTAAGAATCGTGTTGTAGTTCATGGAGACTTGTTTCTTAATTGTACTATCTTATTCTCTTAATTTGGCAGGGTTTATTAGAGCACATTGCCATGCCTGTTTGGAATTTTCTTAAAAATTCGTGTCTGAGCAGCACGTTCAAAACGGAAAGTGGTCTGCGCTTCTCGCATGTATCTAGTTACCTACAGTTCAGTTTTCAAGAATTCACTTCCATTGTGCCCTCCAGTTGAAGCGGCGTTTCTTCTTCGTTCACTTATCTCTCACCTTTCAGCACTTGCAGCGTGAATTTTTACCGATGAGGCTTACTTACTTATTACTTACTTACTTACTGCATGTAGCAGAATCCTTCTTGAGAAGATAACCGGTTTTCAGCTAGTCAAGAAATTACATGTATTTTATGCAACCCGAAGGTTCATTACCGCATTCACAAGAGCCCGCCACCTGTCCCTATCCTGAGCCAACTCGATCCAGTCCATACCCCCACATCCCACTTCCTGAAGATCCATCTCAACATTATCCTCCCATCTACGCCTGGGTCTCCCCAGTGGTCTCTTTCCCGCAGGTTTCCCCACCAGAACCCTGCATACGCCTCTTTTCTCCCCCATACGCGCTACATGCTCCGCCCATCTCATTCTTCTCGATTTTATCACCCAAACAATAATGGGTGAGGAGTACAGATCATTCAGCTCCTCGTTATGTCGTTTTCTTCACTGCCCTGTTACCTCATCCCTCTCAGGCCCAAATATTCTCAACACCCTATTACCGGTGAGGCTTAAGTATTGAAAAAGTGTTATGTATTAGATAGGGTTATTGTGTGTGCAACAAGAGGTGGGGTTGGGGAGCTGGTGTGCTGTCACCACATCAAGAACCTGCACCAGAATGATGAACTGTTTACGAATTAGTGAAAAAAAAAACTGGTGTTTCTGCGAGATTCATTGCTTAAACGAAGTGCTTAACATGAGTGCTTAATGATCGTGTGTTCATTTACGTTCTTCGTCCCCGAAACAACAACACATTTAAAATGTATTTATTCACCATATCATTAAAAGTGTAATATCTCGTTTACTTGAGTGTTATGTAGGTCAGGGGTGCACAGGTTTCCCAAATATTTAGGAGACACTTCAGAATTGTACGCGCCAAGAGTGACATGAAGCAAGTTTCATACTGAGGACCCACACATTTTAGGCGTCACGGTACAGATTTTAGTTGCCCTGGTGCACTGGCGCCGGGGGTTTGTACATCCCTGATGTAGGATATCTCCTTTTAAAGCTCGAGATTGTGATGAAGTCGTTTTTGAGGCGCCCTTTCTGCAGTTGTGTGTCTTTTGTCTCTTGATGCTAGCTAATATTGGAATCCTTAGTAGACCGGCTTGGGTCTTCAGGGTTGGCGTGTGATTGGTTGCCGATGTTTCTGAAGGACGTGCAGTTCACATCTTCGTGGTGGAAGGTGGAAACAAAGGTTTCTCCGAAACGTGTCACCAGTTACGAGTTTGTGTGATGTCATACCTCAAAAGTCCACAATATAAACTATCGCAAACATGAAAACCCTATATCAAACATGGCTTAGTATTTCGAAATCCGTCCACAATTTATAGGTCAAAATGTTTTCCCAGTTAATGAGTCTGTCAATTTATTGCTCTTTGATGATCTCATTAGTGTTTACAGGCCTTGGCATTTTATTTCAAAAGTTCTGCATTCTACTTCCATTTCTACATCTCCGCCGAAGGTCAGTGTCCATGCAACGTGTATGATATTTGTAGTCAGTTTCGTTAATGTTCCTGCAGCGGGATTGTGTTTTATGGTCCGAATTTAATGGACTTAATAAACCAATCTCATACGCCTAACAGTTTTTTTTTCGGGTCTACATTCTTTTGTACTTCGTTTTGAAATGGATTTGTCAATACAGCTGGCCATGACAGAGGAATTTAACACTTCACTAACACACATATGTTCGTAGTCACGATTTCAAAACATGTCGCAGTTCTATCACAGAAGGTATGAACTGGTCAGTATATTATGATCATGTGTACGGATTTCGCAGGGATTTGTAACTGAACAAAGTGTTCTTATCCAGTCGTGATTTTCTATAAATGATCCTATTTCTGGAAAGACGATATACATTAATTATAAATGAAGAAATGTACGCTTTGGTCACCTGTAATTGTTCGTAGTGATTAGTATTAGAAATTTTCAGTAGGCCCACAAGATACTTATCGGTCGTAACCTCACAGTGTAGAGTCATTGCTGTGAGTGTATTCTGATACGTTCAACCGTTCTTTGTACAAAATTTTCATGTGATTACGATGATGTTTCCACACCACATTCCATATTCTAGCTTCATTAGTTCGCTGGTTTATGATCTGTCTGCACACCACATTTTATATTTTAGCTTCAGTACTTGTATACGATTGGGGGCATGCGGTGGCGTTGGTTGAGGCACTGTGCTACAAGTCGGAAGGTCGCAGGTTTGATTCCCAATGGTGTGATTGGAGATTGTCATTGACGTAATTCTTCCTGCCGTACAATGGCCCTGTGGTCGACTGAGCCGCTAACAGAAATGAGTACCAGGAATATTTCCTGGGGGTAAAGGCGGCCGATGCGTAGGTCTGACAACCTTACCACCTTCTTGTGCCGATTGTCAAGAATTCTGAGAACCTCAGCCTCCTGGAACCGTCTGGGCCTGTCCAGGCATGTGATGGGATTGCCTTAACTATGTACTTGTATCCGATCTATCAGCATGTCACATTTAACATTCTAGCTTTTGTGGTTTACGGAATTTTTAGTCGAATCCTGTTTATGGCATTTACATTTTCGTACAATTTTCGTAAACCAGACTCATAATAATAATAATAATAATAATAATAATAATAATAATAATCACCACCACCACCACTACCACCACCACCACCACCTTGGCTCTCTCATTTTGGGTTCTGTCGTGTAGTGTACTCCCACGGTTGAAGAATCGTTGGAAATTGTGTCCGGGACAGCGCGACCTTCTTAAAACCAGGGAAGATCGTGTTGCAAAACGCGTACTCTTAATAGGCATGTTCGCAAAATTGCAAAAAGCGACTGTTAGCTTCGTCGTGTTTGTCTCTCCGTCTGCATGGAACAACTTGGCCCCCACTAGACGGATTTTCATGAAATTTTGTATATGAGTATTTCTCGAAACTCTGTCCAGAAAATTCACATTTCATTAAAATATGACAAGAGTAACAGGTACTGTACATGAAGACCCATATGCATTTATGTTCATATCTATGTTCTTAGAATGAGAAATTTTTCAAACATGAGTTGTAGAGAAAATGAAAAACACACACTTCATGTCCAATAGCTTTCTTCCGAAAATCGTTCCGTTCATGAGATAATGTGAAAAAGATGGTTCAGCCAGAGAGGCCACAGATAAAATGTACTACGGCGCATGCCCATTGCAAACACGCGCGCAGAATGTGTAATAATTATTGCATTTGCATGGCAACATTGTTTGCACGAACGCGCCCCAGTGTTACGTTTTACGTACAGTCCATTGCTTGTCTTGTTAATGCTCTAGTAGAATATTGTGAAACAATCCACGAGTTAGTTAAATGGCGTTGCAGTTGTTCCAGTCTTCGAAGTTGGCACAGATGCGAAGTTGATTTTGTTACTGGAAATGAAACTTGTATGAAGACGGGATGACATCCCTCAACTAACACGACGTTTGAACCAAGTTACAAGACGGCTGGTTGGCACACCGCGTATAGGCCTACTGACCTAGGGGTGTGAATGATACAGCGAGTCTTTTTATGACATCTAAATATACACCAAGTGTAGTTATTTTATTCCTGACAAATCATCGTGCTTGCTATATTACTGCTTGGCATAATTGGTAACAACTTAAGGCGCGCTCGAAAAATTGCGAAAAGCGACTATTAACTTTGTTATGTTTTTCTTTCCGTCCGTCCCCCCACCCCCATGGAACATCTCGGCTCCCACTGGACGGATCTGCATGAGATGTTGTATTTGAGTGTTTTCGAAAATCTTTTGAGATTAATAACGTTTTATTAACATCTGAAAAGAATAACGAACATAGTTGAATAAAGAGAGACCAACTTGATGTCACTTGCTTTTTTATTTCACTAGTACTTCAGCCTGCGTCCGGATACCACACCACCCCAGCCAAACCACACCGTAACACCAACACACATCGAACCAGAGCAATACAACCCATGAAATAACTCAACAAATAAGTCGCAGGTTCCTGAGAATGGATGTATTAACATCCGAAACATGTTGAGCATTAAATAATGAAATAAAAAAGCAAGTGACATCAAGTTGGTCTCTCTTTATTCAACTATCAAAATGATGCACGGTGTCCAATAAACGTAAGAATAACGAACACCTTACATGAAGACCAATGTGCATTTCTGATCATATTTCAATCATTTCTTCTTAGAGTGAGAAGTGTTTCAGAGAAAAATTGTATAGAGTATCAAAATACACATTTTATGTTCAATAACTTTATTTTTGCGAAAATCGCGCCGTTTGTGAGATAATGTGGAAGAATATTTACAGCCGGACAGGCCACAGATGACAATGTAATATGGCGCACGCGCATTGCATACTGGATAACTAAGGCTACAGACACACGCTCGTATTTAATAGCTTTTGTTTTCCTCCTGCAGCGATGGTTGCAAGAACGCGCCTCGATGTTCGTTATACGTACATTACCTGACTTGTTCGGTAAAGGTAAAGGTAAATCAGTCCCATTACAGGCCTGGACAGGCCCAGAGGGTTCCAGGAAGTTAAGGTTCCCAGATTTCGTGACAACGGCACAGGATGGTGGTAGGTTGTCAGCCTTACGCACCCGCCGCCTTTACCCTCAGGAAATACTCCTGGTGCTCACTTCAGTTAGAGGCTGAGTCTACCCCAGGGCCATAGTGCGATTGGAGGGATTTTATGTCAATTAAAAATCCACTGACACCAGCTGGGATCGAACCAGCGACCTTCCGATTTGTAGCACAGCACCTTAACCACTGTGCTACCGCGGTCCCCGACTTGTTCGGTATTGGTTTAAATTCGCCGAGAAGCTGAGTTTAGTTAATTAACGTGTTTGCAGTGTGCTTGCGTATACTAACGTCTTTGGCATGTTTATAAATTGCAGTGACGTGCTCTCAGATAAGATACAATGTAATCAAACTTATCCTCGTTAATATTGTATGAAGGTCGCGTTTATCTTTGTATGATACGACTGTCCAACTTTGTGGTTTTTTTTGAAGCTAAAAATGAGCTGTCTCAACGTCATTAAACTGTACTAAGTTATTATGTGCCTGTTTGCCGCGTAACAGAAGTTGTACGTTAGATTTATCATAGTGAATGGTCCATAATGTGGATTCATTGGTGTAAAGTGTTCCCGTTACAGGCCCGGTGTGGCCCAGAGGGTGGGTAGAGGTATAGCTCTACTTTTCTATGACCGCGGGCCTATAAGATGGTGAGTAGTCAGCAGCACGCCCCCGCCGCACTTTACCCCCGGGAAAGACCCGGTACCCATTTTACAGGAGGCTGGCTGGGCCCCAGGACCGGTCAGGAGGGGCGGAAAATCTCGTCCCTACCGGGATTCGATCCCGGACCGTCCAGCCCGTATCTCAGTCGCTATACCGACTGAACCACCCGACCCACCATTGGTGTAAAAATGGTTTAAATTATTGGTATTCAACCCGCGGCCCGCCAGGTTTTATTGTGTGGCTTGCGGCAGCCTTTGTAACTCGTGTATATACACAATAAAAATTAGTCAATAATTTAGGCGGTTAGGCATACCAATTATTGTTATTTTTCCACTTACGGCCGGCGGACTAGCCCACACTAACTTATGTGACCCTTTGCCGTAAATGGTTGGAGACCCATACTGTAAACTATGTTATATTTAATTGGAGCTGGCGTGTCGTTATAGCCTTTTGAGGAAAAATGAATGGCAGAGTCCGTAACGGCTGAAAGAAGGCAGGGGTACGTGGGGTAAAATAAATCTTCAGTAGCTTGTCAACGGAGAAATTATTTTTGATATGGGAAGCGTGTGAAAGGATCGATACATCCTCATTGCGTCCTTTGTGTATTTTGTCTATCTCATGGGGTGTGGTTTGTTTTATGTTTGTGTGATATGATATGATGTAAAAAAGAGTGCATTACGCATGTGGAACTTCACTAGACTGTAGTCTGTGCCACGTTGGAATTTCCCCCCCCCCCCTCACTTTGAGCCTTTTTTTTTCCACCCTGCTGGTGAAGTATGGATTGTATTGGGCCGATTCGATGCAAAATTTAATTCGCCCGACAGTTTTAGTTTGTAACCCACCAATACCAAATTTTATTTAAATCTACTGTGTATTCGTAAACAATACATTTGTTGTATACACCTCGTGCATATTTATGTAACGGTAATGGATTATACTGGGGACCGCGGTAGCACAGTGGTTAAGGTGCTGTGCTACAAATCGGAAGTTCGCTGGTTCGATTCCAGATGGTGTCACTGGAATTTTTCATTGACATAGTCCTTCCGATCGCACTATGGCCCTGGGGTCGACTCAGCCTCTAACAGAAATGAGTACCAGGAGTATTCCCTGGAGGTAAAGGCGGCCGGTGCGTAGGGCTGATAACCTTACCACCATCCTGTGCCGTTGTCATGAAATCGGGGGACCTTAACTTCCTGGAACCCTCTGGGCCACTCCGGGCCTGTAATGGGACTGCTTTACCTTTTTAATGGATTATACTGCTCTACGTTGTCAAGTAATTTGCGCTGGTCTTTCAACACAGTTATAACCCACATCACAAAGCGTAATATAAAGATAAAGATAAGCAGTTAATAAAGCTTTTAGTACTGTGACAGATTTCACCTGTTTGTACTGTACCTTATACACTTACCTACGTTTGTTACGGCGTTTGCACTAAGAAAGTTCTGGTGGACGGGACACATAGCAGGCATGGGCAGACATGAAATTGTTACTGAAATACTGAAAGTGTAGGAACCACTTGGGGGATGTAGCGCACTTGGGAGGGTAATGTGATTTCAGCTAAATGGAAATACATTGCGAAAGTGTGAACTCGTTCCAGCTGGCACAGGATCCTTGTATCCGGACTTGTAAAAAACAGTGCTTGAAATTTCGAGTTTATTGTATTAGAGCGGGCACGGATGTGTTTGTATCGAACGTGTTCACGTCAGCGAGTGCTCGTGTTTCGTCTTCTCAGAGGAATGGTACGTTTCATACAGAGACATATTTTGCTTTTAATTATGCTGTGCCATAATTACGCCATTACTGGTTCGGAGATCAAGCGATCCTACCTGGAATGCACTAGTCCCGCTTCTCCTTAATGCAGTGGCAGAACTTCGTAGTTATTTCACAGTTACAGATACCTGATGTTAAAAAATCAAATTTTTATTTTTCAGAATTTCTAGGGCCCGCCATTGTTGTGTCAGTGTCACTGACATAGTTTTCTCCGGACTTATTGTTTTTAATGTGTGTATTTTCTTGTCATTTCAGATGAACGAGACGCGATTCAGAAGAAAACATTCACCAAATGGGTCAACAAACACTTAAAAAAGGTAAAATATCGCAGTATTTTAATTATGATTGATTTATTGTGATACCTGAACACGAGGTTGATGTTGGATAGGTCGGGTTTTGGTAGCATATCCCACTGAAAACCGTGCAGAAATATATCCTGCAACAAAATACACGCTAAAACTGGTTACTATCGATAACCTTCAGAGTAGAATGTCTGTTGCTGAATAGGATGTTTGCACTTATAGTTGAATCTGGTTGTACAAATGCTGCATCCGCTGACACCAGGTTTTGTCGGTATTCAGCCCCTGTATCTGCTGTTTTAATAACGGTATCTCATACCATACAAAATCTACTCAACAAAAGAACTGGTACTCTTAACTTTATTCCACAAAGAGTATTTCTCGAAAAGCTAGTCGGGAAGTTTATCGCTTTTTGTGGAATTCGCCACCGGGCACTGCGGAGATACATGATTCCAGCGCATATTCTTTTATCTTGTTTCTTAAGATTCGTTTTAGTCTTAGCTTCTGACATACGCGTAGACCTCTTGTGACATCCTTTCATCATGTTTAATGTAATTATTTTTAGCTTAGGACATTCTCAGTAGATCAGACTGTATAGCATAGAGTGGTCAGCTGGGTATGAGTGATGATTGGAGCAGGGTGTGGAAGAAAACGGTAGCGACGGAGCTTGGAGGCCCGGCAGGAGGGCCTGGAAGAGGTGAGGAAAGCCGCGGAAACCCCGCAACATGGCCGCTGTACGGGTTCTCCGAGGTATTCCCAGGTTTCGCGGCTGATGTTGTTCATGCATTGAGCACGACGTTTCTATTTAATCGTACATTTTATGGTTACCTTAATGTCTGGCAAATAGTATGAAGCGTGAGGCGCCCTATTATGCAGTTGGTCTCCAGTTCTTCACATATCTGTTTACATATTCTCCTCCTGCCAAGTTTTACACCCATTCCCAATACAGTATAGTCAGTTTCCTTGTGTCAACTCGCTTTACTTGTTTATATGGTAATCGGGAAGATAAGATTCTGAACCGAATCTGAGAAAGCTCTCTTAAAATTTAATTTGCTCTTTGTTTATAAGTAATTCTAAGTTTCAGTTTCTACTGTCTTTCGTAAACACTGGCCCTCTGCCATAATTTCGAAGGATTTATTAGCTGTCACGTGCTGCATTATTTTATTCCTTTTTTCTAGCGACGAGACAAGGACTTGTTTTCCTTGTCTTTTACCTAGAGACAAATCTGTTGGCTTTCTTGTGATAGTGTGTCCTACCAGTGGAGTGACAAAGCACACATCGGATACTGATATGACCATTTCATTTCCATTCTTTTCGTGATTTTCTTGAATATCGCAATGGGAGCATTCTGAAGCTGTGATGGAGAGCTGTGTGGATGCAGCATCGTCGATTGTCAGACGCGCTGGCACGTACAGAATTTGTTGCAGGTTTCGTCTAGCTTATCGGTCGCCAACCCACGGCTCGCGGTTCGCATGTGACCCACCATGTTTTCATATTTCCCGCGGTCATATTTGTAGATTATATGTATGTATACTAGAAAAACTGCACAATAATATATGCCGTTAGGTATACTACTAGCTGTGATTTTTACACTTGGCGCCCGCTGTCCAGCCCACATTGTGACGGTTGTGAGCTTTTTCCGAAAGAGTTTGGACGCGCATGGTCTGACGCTTTAGCGCTTAATGTTTATAATAAATAACATCTGTTTTATTTAACATTCAAAAATTCCACTTTGGCCAACTGAATGCATTTCTGTTTTTGTATGGAACTCGGTAAAAACAGCGTTTTGACGGGTTTTGTAACCGAGATGGACTGTGTTTACTGCGCGGTACGAACGGAATCTTTAGCTATAATGCAGGTCAGCTATCGTCTTTGACAGGTTAAGCACATTTGACTTCAGCTCCAGCTGGTTTTACTTGTCGCGAATACTTGTCATAGATATTCGAGCTGATGCACTGCCCAAGTAATTTCCATTGTTTGACCAAAACGGAATATCTTATCATTACTCGATATGTTACGTCGAAATCGGTATCGCTGATAGGCCGTAGTGTTGTACACGTGGAGCTGCGCATGAGAGAAGGATATTCGATAATATTTTGTGTATGACGGATAGAATGATATTTTTGGATGATCGGGATTGCAGTTTTATCGCCCAAATGGAAGTTAGGCTAATAATTTCCCTTTGTTACTGAAGAAGTAGGCACGATATGGGCATGCCGTGCGTGAATGTGTTACGCCGTTAGAGACCACCTCGACTTCCTGGTAGAATAGTTTTTAATTTGCAGCAATCATTAATAGCAATGTGGCGGACTGTTGCGTTACTTCATGTTGGGTCTTGTTATTGTACATGGTAGAGTCCAGTTGAAATGTGATGACACACGGTGACGCACAGTAGGGGAAGTGAAGGGGAAACATTCGAGTGGAGTGGGTAGCCAGTACTCTTCACACTTCCTTGGAACATGGTGTCTCCAGCATTACTACCGCTGAAGCGCACACCTCGGCTGCCAGTAGTCGACGGAACTGAC
>Ga0123354_10016675_pt1 | contig 11511 bp, 7 predicted proteins | sample TergutLab28metaG_2_FD_97872 | JGI IMG/M metagenome (GOLD analysis project Ga0123354, IMG submission 97872) | Labiotermes labralis P4 segment gut microbial communities from Petit-Saut dam, French Guiana - Lab288 P4 | ecosystem: Host-associated > Arthropoda: Insects > Digestive system > Gut ... | reverse complement strand
TGCTGTACCTGCAGCAGTCAGCAAGCTGCCTGCACTTCCTTGGCAATTTACATATAAGAACGCACAACGGCGATTTCCCATACCAAAGGCCTGCTGTATTTTTCGCTAATGATTAAAAGCTGAAATTCAGAAGTAGTTGTCTGTGCTTCACACTCAGCTCTGATAAACTAACACAAAACATAAGGCTTCAAGAAGCTCCAACTTGAAAGTCCAGTGGTCACTATATGTACCGCCAGTTTAACATTCACCAATTCTACGTTCTGCCCACACAGTGTGTTTGTTTGTTTTGTGTGGATCTCAGAATAAACAGCGATTATTTCCGTATACAGCATTAACTGACTGGTTTGTATAACCGAGACGGAGAGTGTTTACTGCGCGGTACGGACTGGGTCTTCATATATAATTCAGTACCGCCAGTTTAACATTCACCAATTCTACGTTCTGCCCACACAATATATTTATGTGTTTTGTGTGGATCTCAGAACAGCGATTATTTCCCTACACAGCATTAACTGACTGGTTTGTATAACTGAGACGGAGTGTGTTTACTGCGCGGTACGGACTGGGTCTTTATACATCATTCAGTTTAATTTTCCTCTCCGAAAGGATAAAGTAGTCGGAACATAACACAGTATAACACAAGTCGCTATGTTGACAGTACAAAAAAAGGGGGAAATTTTGACGTTATATTCGGTAAGTTGGCCATCTGATCATTTTTGCGGCTTGCAGTGACACCACAATCCGCCAACACGTTATGTCCTCTCGGCAAACACGTAAAACAGAAGACCGACTTCCACTAACTCCTGCTATGAAGGCTATCGTAACTTCGCTGTTTTTAATTTCGCACGCCATTCAGTGGCGATGACATGACTGGTGTACCAAATTGTGAGGCGCGAGGGCAAGTAACGCCACTGCATCCAGCGTACTGACAGAGGGGGCGCTGACGCGTCCTACAGACAGTACACTCCAGCAAGGCAAATACTGCAGAATTACAAAAGGGAACTGGTGGCTGCGTGGACGGTACTGTACATGAAGTTGCCGTCTGAGGCGACCAACTTATTGGATACGTTGTGCTGCCTATATATACATATAAATAAACATGCCTAATAATTCTGATGTCTTATCATTATACAACCTCAAACATGAGAACTGCGTTCTACTGGGCAGTTACCACTACTCGTCGCGTAACAACACAGAAGAACGCAGTTCTCATGCACTTGACGACGGAAGCCTGAAAGCGCCCAACTTCAAACATGGCGCCAGTGCGAAGTTTCTTATACCATTCAAATTTAATACAGATAAAATGTGTCACGCTTAGTAATGTTAATTAAACTAAATTAGAGCGTTGTTTATTCAGGTGCTGACTCAACAGCTTAATGGCCAATAACACAATAAATCACATCACAACAATACCAAGCAATACAATATGTACTTGGCCAGGTTGCGATCACAGGACTGAGCTGCTCAGCACTCAGGAATGTCAGCTGTTTTTGATATTCAGTTACGTATGGCTTGTTTCAACACGCAGTTTGTGCCACTGCAAGCTGCAGTCGGACACCAAGCTGCCTGCTGCTCTGCTCTGACAGCAATCAGGCAGGCTTACATCCACGTGTATATGAGACATAGCTCAGTCAGCAACGGACACCACCGAGGGTGGCGACGAGAGTTCTTACTGCCTGCAGGCCTTAGCTAGGTGGCAACATTCCTCGTATCCGTTCAGCACAATCCTTAATCCTTCGGGATTAAACCGGCTGGAGCTTGAATCTGATAACTCACCTCCACTTAGCGCCAGGGTTGAGAAAACTTGAACCCCTTACAGTGTACCTTGTCTTATACAGGATGTCTCTTTTATCGGTGTCCTTAGCACGGCAGCTTCTCGTACAGAGAGCCCGTGTTCGCCGGGACGTTTGATTTGCCTTGCTGAGGGACACGGTTAAAGACAGCCTGAGCTGTCAGCACAAATGGCTAGTAGGTTGAATAAAGCACTTTGATATAAATTTGTGTACAAGCAGTTTGCACTTTGTAGCTGTTGTGTGGCGGTCGGCTGAGTTGGCTACGTCATTACGACACACGAGCCGACAGGAAGTGAAACTGACAGTTGCCAGATAAAATGATGGCTGTGTATATTGACGCACAGACAACGCGACACACCAGCATGATGGTATCCAGATGGTGCGCTGGTTCATGCGCCGTTTGCCAGTACAATATGTAATTAGTTAACACACATTCCGCTGCAGTTTAGCGCTGCAACCTTCTGCTCTTACTCGTAACGACACACCTTAATGTGTAAGTACCACGGTCTGTACGGTCTGTCTCACAATACACAGTATTATGTCTACTGCACCATGGGAACCAACCGGACGACTTGTGTCTACACAACAAGGGTAGTGAAGTGTGTGGGGTAAAGTGTGGGATAAAATAAAGTAAACTCAAAACATTTGGTAACTGTTTGAACTTGTGTATTTGTACAAAACATCCAACACTAAAAAAGGAAAAGAACAAAGAAAAATTAATCAAGATCCACCACAAAGCCCTTCCTTCCTCATTAAGTATTATGCAAAAATTTCGAGACAAAACTGTCATGTATGACAGGCTTCCCTTCAGCAACTCAACACCAATACACACGTCCTGTGTGGGCCAAATCCATTATCTCGTTGAAAACACTTCACACTAGTTCTAACACTTCTCCATAGGTGCCTCCACTACCGAGCCATCTACGGAGAAAGATTGGAACTAATTGTGAAGTTTGGCTTTATTTTATTCATTTCCGTGCACTGACATCACCGTTTCACAAAACACCGACAAATGAACACGTCTATTATTAACACCACTTTACTGGCACTGCGACATGTTGCAGCACTTAAAGGGCCATCCTGAGGGAGTGCAGGCACGTGTCAACAGCAGGATCAACAGAATGAGGTACCGAATGTAAAATTGCGGAAGTCAGAACATAGCTACAAGTTACAACAATCTGTAAAATGTAAAAGATGTAAAATTATAAATAAATCATTTCATAATTTTATGCCTTACATAAAATTATAAAATGACTATTTGGCGTCTTTTACATTTCAATGATTAACCATTTAAACGCCGGGTTAAATCCTATCTGCCATCTGCTGGCATTATTAGGAACTCACCCTATTCTCCACGTTAGCAGGATAAGGGTTAATGTAACATAGCTTTGTCACTATGTTCTGACTTCCGCAATTTTACATTCGGTACCTCATTCTGTCGATCCTGCTGTTGACACGTGCCTGCCTCACTCCCTCAGGATGGCCCTTTAAGTGCCGCAACATGTCGCAGTGCCAGTAAAGTGGTGTTAATAATAGACGTGTGTATAAGTCGTCGGGCTTTTATGTGAAATTACTTTGGGGTGTCATGTCACATGTAAGGTATGTCAAAAAATTGGGCTGGATTGCCCCACGAGGTCGTACATAAATTTCCAAAATTTTAGTATTTGTGCTAAACACAAAACAATCAAGACTGGACCTGATGCCAGCACAAAACACTCCACGAGTGGACTGAAAATCATTGGCATTAACACAAATTAAAATAAGCATTACATAACTAGTAAACAAAACAAAAACAGTAAAGAAATAATCAAGTGAACAGTAAACAAGTACAGGGTGTTTCACAGGGCCTAAAAGAACAATTATGTCTCCATATACACGTATCAGAACTCGCAAATCATGACACCCTGTCTCATCCGAGCATTAAAGCTTGTTCGTGACGTCACCGCGGTATGGCCCCATATGTCCCAACAGTTACCTCTCCTTATGGGGCTACCCAGACACACGCTAGCGTCACAAGACGCAGGACTCTGCAGAATTTCTTCGTTACACGAATTCCTGTTTACAGAGAAGTGAAGTTCTGAGCGTATTGACTCGTCCGCACAAGACAGGACTGCACTTCAGCCCGATATGTTTTTTTAACTGGAATGCGCATGTCACTGGTCATAAACATCTGACGGCCTGACTGCCCCTTGCAAAACCACTGCTAAGGTCACGCTTGTACTGCTGAGTCACCAGCAGTAACTTTCTGTGTAATGCCCGCTGAAAATTCACGGTAGAATTTACAGCGTACTCTTGCCAGTATGTACGGTAGCTATGGATGTTGAAGAGTCGTGCAGGTGTTCGATGCAATTCGAACGCTCTTTGGCATTTCAGGTTTGCTTAAGCGAACAGCCGCCTTGTAGGGAGACCACGACCGTCCGTGGCCGAGGACCAACGACCAAATTGTCGTGAAATCGAGCACAAAAGTCCTTCAAGGCAAGTGAGTTTTGTGAATATCCGCTGAGCGACAGCCGCACCTTACGTGACAATGCCAATGGCATCTTGCCCGAGTTGTCTGCGTCTTTCTGGTCCGGTCGCATTAGCTGTGCACAGGCAACTGTCGACCCCTAAATTTCCGGTAACATGGCCGCAGTGACAGCCGTACCGCAGGAGTGCCCACAACTGTACATCTGCACTGCCCACACTTACTGTCCAGTTTATACGACATCCTGCATGCAGTGCTGTCCAGCGTCTGTGGGCTTGGTGACAACCGGCGCTGGAAACCGTGTGTGACGTCACATTTGCGCGTGTGCCCAAGAAGCAGCACAAAGTTTTGAACGTAAAGAACGCCTTGCTAAATTCTGCGGACTAGGTTATGCAGTGCACCAATATCAATCTCGTTTCAAAATGCACGAATGGACTGTGATTGGAAATGTGTGATTGTGCCTTGCCACTCTCACGTACTGCAATTAGGATCAGACACTGGCCACGTGTTTACGTATCGCCAGTGCCAGCGCGCTGCTCTGCCGTCACAAGACGCAACCCCGCAATGCTGCCACAGATGACCTCGTTATCGACCTGCCAGCCGGGGCAATTCTGCACAAGGTCAGACTGCGGGGGTTCCAAATAATGACCACACAAAATATTTTTCGATTACAGCCCTCACTTTAGCAGGAAAACGTATTAATCATGTTGGATAAATTGTGTGGCCCTGACAGCGAAGGGTGTACCAGGGACAGCGACAGTCTGCAGCAGGGTTGCACAAAAACCGTCAGTCACGTCGTCACGTCGTCCAGGTGACTAGAATTTGTACCGCAGAACCTAACACGCATTTGTAAGCCCTCAGTATACGGAACTGGCTGCATCTCACAGTTATGGCGCTAAAATTTTTGAGGTGGCTCCTGTACTTTTGGAAAATTTGCGTACAACTGGTCTTCAAAGATCTTATACCGTGTCGGATAACAAGTCTGTTCCGACACTTCGAACAAGCGCGCTGTCTCTATCTTCAGGGTCACTGCATAATGGATCTCTACGATTTTCTGTAAAACAATTCTTGCTGCTTTCAATGCTTAGCAAGGTGTGCGCAGAAAGGCCGGCCTGTAGGTCTTCATGTAACTTAACGGCTATGCTTATCCGAATGTAATAGAAATTGGAACATAGCATTTCGCTAAAGTCCTAAATATCAAATTTCACAAAAATCCATTCACGGTCTGTTGGTTTTCAAAAGTGCGCCCAACGTATGACCGGAGCGACAGCACGGGCAAACGGAGCAGAGCACAAAGCAGTTTGTTGCGTTGCTTCCTTCTGAGTGACAATTGACCGATTCTTGTGACTCGTTCGGCAGGCCGCAGTTGATTGCCAGCCATCTGAACAGGCTAAGGCACTCCTGTAACAACTATAACAAAGACAGAGGCATTAACTGAGACAAAGCTCTGAGAATGTTTAGCTCCGCCGAAATGAGAGGAGCAGCTGTAGCAGCTGCGCCAATGGCAGTGCATTTACTGGCCTTAGTAGAGTCCGATCGCAATTCAGTGGCACTGTGCAAAGAACTGCCTTCAGTCGCTGTACTTGGGCTGTGCTAAAGGGGTTATTTGGTTAAAGCTGTACAAATGGCGCATATCCTGTGTGGCCCACAATTATAAAACAAAAGTACACATTTTTCCTGACACAGTGCTCGAACTGTACTGTGCCAGTGTTTACGATAGGGAACCGCAGAGACATCTGTAGTCTTTATTTAGTTCTCTCTTTATCAGTCTGACCTCTGTTTGCCTGCTCACTGTAGGTGTATAGGCTTACTGTTGTACCTGATCACACACTCGATTGGGTTCCTCTGGACGAGGGATAAGCCCGTCGCAGCGATGTCTACCTTACAACACATCACTCCCAACAGACTAACATATTCGAAACCGCAATCCCAGCAAGCAGGCCAGCGGCCGCAGACCCACACATCAGCCCGCGGGCCACCCCGATCCACAGTTAAAAACACAAAATACCGACCCACACATGTGACGTCATGGGGGGCAATGGGTGCTACGGAACTGAAGTGCCGAGTTCATTTCACAGGACCACACGAATATGCGGCAGGCACCTTTACTTCCTACATCCGACCGTCCCATGACCCCCACTGCTGCTCCTAGCCGGTCGGTGTAACAGTTGCCTGTACAAGAGACAGACCAGGAATTCGCGAGCAGATATTCGTCCACACGATTTTGACTGGAAATTTTCGTGGTAAATATATTAAACTGAGGCGCGGCATCGTGTTTCCCCTAACAGCATAGCACATCCCCCCCCCCCAAATTATACGACTGTCGAAATTTTATCGAGCGACTATTTGTCTGAATATTCATCAGTGAAATATTTGGGGGGGGGGGGCGTGTACTGACTGTGTCACTTGCACGGAGCGCTGGGCGAGATATAGTGACGGCGGAAAACCGCAGTACTGGGAGCAACACTTGACCTGGCCACACTGTCCGCAGGAAGTCACGTACGGAGCGGCCAGGGATCGAACCGGTCTTCCTGGGTGACAGGCCGGCAACTAGCCTGCCGAGTGATGGTATGAACGCAACATTCCCCAAGGAACCACGTGGTGAGGCCCACCAGCGCCCTGCGTGTCAGTTGCACTACGTGACTGCTAGAACAGCTGGAACGTGTCGCTAAGGACAGTTGGCTGTAGCGCGCACGGTACTACCGCGAGGTGGCTGTTGGTACGCACTGCACTCCTTCACACGAGTACTCCAGTACCGACCTCACTGCTGAACGTGACCTGAGGCAGCTGTAGCCTCTTCTTGCTGAGGTCCAGTGAGGTTGTGGTAGAGGTGCTGCCGCCCAGCAGGCCGTTCGCGCAGACCCGACGATACACCTCCAGGGTCAGCTGGTTGCCACACGACCGGATCACGTGCAGGATCTCTTCCTCAGGCATGGTGACCACGTTGCACTTCTCTACGAAGATGACATAGTCGCCAGGTCGCAGGCCGGCTTTGTCGGCGGGCAGCCCTGCCTCAACTCGCTCCACCCTGCAACACAAGGGACAGGTGTCACCGCTGTCACTCTGTTGTGACATGTCAAAAACGGCAAGTGGCCGTACTTCCTCCGCCGGGCAACATTTACTTATCCAAACCTATGCGCTTGTTAGCAGACCCAAGTCACAATTCCTGGTTATACCTGCCTACCAGCAGACCCAATTTATCATTCCAAGGCCTACCTGCTTACCATCACAACAAATATATACCTGCTGACCGTTGGAGCCAGTTTGCAACTCCAAAACCTGCTTGCTAACCACTGAACCCAATTTTATCACTCCAAGTTCTATTTGCGTCTCTCCTTACCTCGGAGGCTGGGTCCACGCTATCGAGAAGCCGAAGCCAGCGTTCCCTTGTCGGACGAGGCGCTTCGTGGTTGTGAACGGTGTACGGCCTCCCCTGGGTCCCAGTACTGACCCAAACCCTCGTCCGGGCCCGGAGTCCCCTGTCGGCTCCAGTTCCAGATGCCGGAGGAAGCTGCTGTCTTCATTTCCTGTTTCTGACAAACATATTTGTTCTGTTCAGATACAATATTTATATTACCAATATACGAGTATATTGTAGAATCGGCGACCTCTCAAGTTTTCTTTCAGCGGTCCAAACAATTGACAATCTGCTGTTCGCTGCCACCCGCCCTTATCCTACCGAACAATGAAACGCCTGATTAACACGAACCTCACTATTTGAGTGTCCCTCGAATTTACGAATTCATGCAGTGGCACAGCATGACCGCTACACTAACCTGTCCGACATCACTCTGTGTTTGAACTGCGCTTTATGTATATCAACTGTACCAGTAGTCACTGGTACAGCACTGGCATAAGAACGCAGTTCCTCGCTAAAACTAGGAATGCAATGTTACACGTGGTCCACGTGGAGAAGTGCAGAGCGAAACGGTGCAGACTTCTGAGATGTGCCGGCAAGTAGTCGGTCGCTACACCAAAACGTTGCGATCAAACATACGGCAATCATCATCGGGTTAGAAGTCTACATGTCTGTCTGTCCGTCTGTCTGACCTTCAGAAGGGCAGCATGTTCCTCCACAAAGCTAATAGCCATTTGTTAGATCTTCTTACCCTTGAAGATGGAGGCACCAAGTCTCTCCGAAACACCGTAACGTCCACCAAACTACACTAACCTGCTATTTCGATTCTCTTCTTCCTGCGTTCCATTGTAGCTGGAAACAAAGCAAAGCAAAGAGTTACGAGGGTTGTTACAGAACAAAAGGGAATCACAGAGAACAAACGAACAGCACTTTTGTTGCAAATTAACAGCCTTGTGCTGTTGTCATGTCACATAGCGGCGTGGCCCAACTGTAAGCTCTGGAAACACATGGCGGTAGGTACTGTCTCAAGAGCGGCTTATATTATATCTTGTTAGTGGACAGTTCGCGTTCATGTTACTGTCTTATATACAGGGTGTGTCAATACAGGGTGCTGGGGACACTACCAGTATAGCACACTGACAGGCCTGGAGAGGAGCTGCACGATTCGTACTCTTCAACGAACATTATTAAGATGGCAAAATCATAGAGATGAGATGGGCAGGATAAGTAGTATGCATGAAGGGAATCAAAATGTGCACAAAATTTTGATAGGAAAGCCGGAAGGAAACATAACTATGGGAGGGTGTGAGGTACAGTGCGATGGCCGCAGTCACACGGTAGGCTACTCACCTGGTGTGGGGGCCACATCAGACTCCTCTGTGCTGATTATCTCGTCCACGCTTGAGTCGGACTGGCGCGCCATCACGGGGTGCTTCGCCCCTGACTCTCCCTGGGAGTCAGCAGGCACGTTCTGAGTGCGACCGGCGTTCTGCGACAGGAGACGGAACGACCCGCTGATTTCCTGAAACAAGCCGAATTGGCACCAAACTTTCAAATGCGGGCCAATATTGCGACATGCAACACCCAACTGCACTATATTCAATGTCACGGTGTATCAGGGAGGAGGGGCACAGCTCCACTCATTCTTAACTTCAGCGCCGACTAGATGGAGGTGAGGGGCAGCTTCACGTCTCGGTCGTCTACCTCGAATGTAAGAGCACGTGATACTCCTGGGATAAGTGAGCCCCAGGGACGGTCTGGGTGTTTCGGAGAAGAGAAAAACCCCTTGTCCCTGCCAGACATCGAACCCTGGATGATCCAGCCCACAGCCCAGTCACCACACCAACTGAGACACCCCGGTGAAAGCAGGGAGTGTCTGAATAAAAATGGGCACTGTCGGCTCTTAGTCGTGGACCCACGGACGACAGCTGGACAAGGTGCCTGCTGTAGGGATTGGGCGGACAGACTGCCTGGATGAAGATCACGTTTGTGGGTTGGCAACACGGTCACTGTACAAGGGGATGTGACACCGTGTAGCCTACATGTATACCAGGCGACACGGCGTTACATGTACGAGACAGTTGTTTTTAGTCACCTAAAATCTCAGCAACACGAGGTCAGTCGCGATTTCTTTAGACCAGATCACCTAAGGCACATTTCAGTCCCCCAGTCGCTCTCACGCTGCACACAGGAACCACTCTCCACTCTCCACACTTTCAACTCGCAGTCTCTCGATGTGCACACTACTCAACACACTGGCACTCTAACCCCACCCATGAACAGTCCACTGCAATGATTAGTTCTCCTCATTACGCGTTCATTTGTGTATTTTGTATAAAACTGCACAGTATAAAACATACATCGGGCACCGCGAGTGATTGGTGTCCAACCTTTCGGGACAACACATTGACATCGAAACGTTGGACACAGAGCACCACTGGTAGCCGGGCTCAGTTTAGCGCACAGCTAGACTGTAACACTTCGCTCTTTCTACGGCTTCTTTCCTTCCTTCCCTCCCAGGAAGCTCCGGCAGTGCGAGAAGCATCGTTGCATGCAGGCGACAGTCCGGAGCTCTGCTTTGTTTCGTCTAGTGCGTAAAACAGGATTAAATAAATCAGCACGAGGTTTAACCCTCCGAAGCCTCAAATCAATTTAACCACAGTCCCTAAACTCAGACGTCCTGCTGTGTTACAAAAACGAACCATTGTAATATAAAGGGCCAGTTCGTACCGCACGATAAACAGTCCGTCTGCATTATAAGCGCCAAAAGAGGTGACATATGTCATTAGCATTACAAATCAGAGGGTTAGAGGCAGTTGAAGTACGGTTTCGGGACGCGCATGCGCAGAATACAGGATGATATCCAAAGGAAACGTGGAAGGTAATTTGAGAGGATGTGGACTGGATTCAACTGGCAAAGGATATGGTGAAGTTGTAGGGTTCTGTGTAAACAGTAACGAGGGTTCGGGTTCTGCAAAGTACGGTCGTTTGGGTTCGATCCCAAGCCAATCGATGTGAGATTTGTGGTGGACAAATTGGCACTGTGGCAAGTTTTACTTCGAGTACTCCGTTTTTTCCCTGTCAGTACCATTCCACCATTGCTCCTTACACATCTACAGGCCCAGGCTACACCAACCTTCCTCGGTACCTAATTAGCTGCAATTACAAGCGTCCTTCCTCAGACGCTAACAGTTCCTAAGCTTGTCAAACATTCCCCACATTTTTCGAACACGCAGGTTTATTACTACGTTCACTACAGCCCGCCATTGTCCTTATCCTGAGCCAGATTAACCCATTCCATGTATTGCCATGCTTTCTTCAAGATGCACTTTAATATCATCCTCCTATCTATGCCTAGGTCTTGCAGGTGGTCTCGTCCCTTCAGGACTTCCTACCAACCCCTGTACATGCCTCTCATTTCCCCATACGTGCCACATGTCCCGCCCATCTCATCCTCCTTGATTGAATCACGCCAATCCATTTCCTGAGGACTGCAAATCATACAGTTTTTAAAAAGGGGTACCATTTTTCAAACAGCTGTTTACACTCAATTATCACACCAACCACTGCACTTATATAAAATTTATAAAATTTACACATTAAAACATTAAAAACGCTCCGACATGTTTCGGTCCTAGGACCATCATCAGGGAGCTACATATTCCTTGCTAAAGTCACATTAATTTCGCTGTACCAGTTGGATATTGTGGCAGCATGTCGTGTTGTGTAATGTTATGTTGTGAAGCGTGCCCTGCAGGGCACTCTTCACAACATAACATTACAAAACACGACATGCTGCCACAACACCCAACTTGTACAACGAAATTAATCTGTGACTATTTCTAGTGTGACTTTAGCAAGGAATATATAGCTCCCTGATGATGGTCTTAGGACCG
>Ga0123354_10016673_pt1 | contig 11512 bp, 8 predicted proteins | sample TergutLab28metaG_2_FD_97872 | JGI IMG/M metagenome (GOLD analysis project Ga0123354, IMG submission 97872) | Labiotermes labralis P4 segment gut microbial communities from Petit-Saut dam, French Guiana - Lab288 P4 | ecosystem: Host-associated > Arthropoda: Insects > Digestive system > Gut ... | reverse complement strand
CTTATAATAAAACCAACTAGATGCACTAATTTCTCAAATTTATTTTTGGAATAAAACTCTACATGTTTCGGACAGTTCCTCTGTTCATCATCAGGAGTTTTTCACTGTACACACAGCAATGGTGTATATCGTACAGGTTTCCAAAAATAAATTTGATAAATTAGTGCATCTAGTTGGTTTTATTATAAGAATTTATCACGATGCACGGTCACCTGAACGTTAAATACAAAAATTTAGTTCGCACATAATTTACACACACACCGAGAGAACAATCAACCCCCGCGAAAAAATTACACGAACAACCGTCCCGTGTACACCCCTACAACTAGATTACTGATGTATTCACAGTATACCACACATTAACACCCACTCTTACAGTAAACACATCATTTTAATATTTTATTTTATTTTAGTATAATGTTTTTAAACAGTACCGTAATTCGAGAAAGGTTTGGTAGTTATATTGTAAACCATGGGATCCCATAGGTAAAAACCACGGAATGTATCTTGACTAACTCCTCTGTTTTGTAAGCCTGATGATGGCCGAGTAAGGCCGAAACATGTTGCTTAGTTGAATAGTTATAATAATTTGCAACTGTTATTATATTGTTGTTTAAAGACGGTATTAATTGATACACTAATGAGTGTGCAATGCGTGACCCATACGCAGTGCACACATTGCCCGCTCAGAGGTGAATTATATCAGCAGTTGCATGGGGACGTTTATTTCTTAATATCGATATTCTCCGCGTATTCCATCCTGTACTAACAGCGATACCTGACCGTCCAAATGTGTCGATTTTGTTGTTCCTGAAACCGAACAGAATTACTAACACAAAGAATATGTTCTGTATTCGTGTTTTGGAGAATTTGATAAACTTTAATTACATCTAAACCCATCTAACCTGTCTGTTGTATTATAAATTTAAATTGTTGTGTTCAGTGTAGGTAAGACTCTTATAGAAAACGTTTGCTATGCAGTTAACCTGCAAATGTGGCTGCTATGTGTTCTGTTTGTGGTAATAATTCATTCAGTTTATTACTGGAGATACAGGTTTCAGATACAGAGCTATGTTTGATGTCTGGGATGATATACTTGCAATATGTCGTCACAGAAAGGTGTGTCAATGGGAACTGGACTATTGTACATCAGGGTATGTTCCATCGACCGGTTATTATGAACGCACTGATTTTCGAGTTCGTCAAAAGCAGAGAATTTCTTGATGGTCTGTCTGTCTGTCTGTCGCATTTCAAGAGGGACTGAGCATGATGTAGTGAGTTATGTTAGCAGCCGGTTGATTAGTTATTTGGTTAATTAGTTATCCATGTGTTGGTTGTGTGAGTTAAATTGAGATTGGCACGTGGGAGTGAAGATAATTTTGTTATTAACTTCATGTTTCTTGCTATTAAATGATTCTTTGGGGCACAAGACGAAATCACAACGACAGAATTTCTTTGGTCTGAATGGGGCCTTTCCAGCGGCTGTCATGTGTCTCGACAGGGAATGAGTCTGTCAGCCAATAATCCAGTATCGCTACATGTGCACATGTTAACGTGTGTTGGGGGACCCTCTTAATTGGGAGGAAATAAATTTTCAAGAGATACCGTTCTGGTAGCACGTAGTATTTCCTACTCAAGATTGCCTCACCCAGAGTTCAACAGTGACATAAGTTGCAACTTGGTGCATCTCCGTCATGAGGTTTCTATTGTCGCTTGATTTCGTATCATTTTCGGAATTCCAACACGCATCTTTATGAGACTGTTCTAATGTTGGTACACTGGCGTGAAGTAATACTGGAGGAGTTTATGTTGAGAACATTAGTTTTGAGTATGACGCTCTGCTCTAAAGGACAGAGCCTGCCTTTGTTAAATATTGTTTTTCTGAACGTGAAAGTTTTGTTCAAGACCACTTGAATTATGGACAGTTTTAATTGTAGTTATGTTCCATCGAGAAATTGTGTAGTGAGTTAGTACGAAGCAGTTTAGAGACGTCCAAGAAAGTCCTCATTTCTGTAAGTGGTTTGGCATTGGTGTTGTATCAACACACAAAATTCTTAGACAGAATTTAAAGATACGTATTATCCAAACGTCAAAAGAAAATAACAAAAGCCGGTTGGATTTCTAGTTGTCCATTTACCGATTTCTTTGAAGTAAATCCTGGGATTCCGAACAACATTTTGTTTACAGATGAAGACAGGTTTTGGGTGAATGGGGTTTTTTAGCAGACCGAAAATTGGAATGTAGTGAACGGAAAATTCAAACCTCCACCGAGTGCTCCAGTTTTCCAGCGAAGTGCACAATTTTAGTGTAACCTGTCTGCTGTTGGTACTGTGTGCCCAGTAAAGAACACCCGGGCACCGAACGTTCATTTCCATGAACGAGTCATTTTGAACTGCTACCCATGTCGATTAAATTGTGGCGGTCTTGGTCACGACTCTCTTCTGACATTCATTCTTGCGATTACCTTTTGTGGGGAAGGGGGCATTCTTATTGATGATGTTCAAGGTAACAGTTCTCAAACAACTGTCGTACATCTGTGTAGTGAAATATATGCGGTCGCAGTAGATATTGGTACCTTTATTTTGGCGCTGACATCGCAAGGTGGTGGTGATGGTGGTGGTCGTGGTGGTGGTGATGGTGTTGGTGGTGGTGGTGTTTGTGTTGGTGATGGTGGTGGTGGTGTTGGTGGTGGTGGTGATGTTTGTGTTGGTGGTGGTGCTGGTGCTGGTGCTGGTGGTGGTGCTGGTGCTGGTGGTGATAGTGGTGGTGATGGTGGTAGTAATGGTGGTGGTGGTGGTAGTGATAATGGTGGTGGTGGTGTGCTGGTGGTGGTTATGGTAGTGGTAGTGGTGGTGGCGGTTGCGGCAGCGGCTGTTGTGTCTGTACTGATCACCTACACCCCAATTCCTAATCCTCAAGCAGAATTGCTATGATTTTTATGAATATGCTTGTTAAATAAAAATTATGTACAATATGAAGTAGTCATTCGTGTCAAATTTCGAGTGTAAGAATGTTTTGCTTAAGTTAAGTCTGCTGTATTTAGCAGTTTTTAGTTACTTTTTTTTTTTAAATACGAAACTGGAACGTTGAATTAACCTTTTAAAGACTAAACGTATCTGCTTTATGTAAGGAATCAGCCCGTACCGCGCAGTAAACACTTCCCACCACGGTTATAAAAACCAATCAGTTAATTATGTATAAGGCAAAAGTCGCTATCTGTGCTGAGATACGTACAAAACACTCAACGCAAAGCGAGCATCGTGTAGAACTTTTGAATGTTAAACCCGGTGGTACGTAAAGAAATCTCTAGGCACTAAAAGGTTAAGACATTCTTGCACCGACCTGCACAATTCGATTTTCATTGAAAGTATGGAGGGTGGCTTGCAACTGTGGTTTTCTGAATGTCTCATTTCTCGCTACCCTTGTAGTAGTGTCGTAGGGTCTACCGTGTTATCCCAGTGCGCGTACACACACACTATATACACGTAATATCGCGTTAGCCTATGTTTTATTGTGCAGTCCCTGCGCTTGCTACTGGAAATGCTGAGGTAAATAAGGGGCTGGAGGGAGGTATACTTCTTATCCATTGCCTCCATACTCTTCCCACAGTATAAATTCTAGATCTTCCTAGAAATTCTGTAACCCATATGTACCTTCTGTTATTGTAATTGCATATTGGAGCATCAGTAGTCGTACTAACAAAGTGAAAGTGTCCCTTCCTGTCTTTCTTTTTATCTTGCGTGTTTTAGAGTGGGGAAAGTGGATTATGTCCTTTTCTCTCATATTTTGTCAATTGAGTTTGAGCTCCTTTAACGTGGCCAACAGATGTGTGAGCTTTACCTCGCGTTATCCCTTTTCTAGTCCTTTCGTTCTTTCTCGATATTTCCCATCGAACTTCGTCGATGAGTGGTGATAATTCATATCTCGTATTGGCGGTCCAAATTTCGAAGATCGTCGGCCTTGACGGAGGTGTATCGTTGCTTTCCTCAGACCCTCAACGGAGATGCTGTGCTTATGCCTCAAACAGACCACGACCGCACACGTTCCAGTTCATTCTACATGATCTTAGTACAATTCGGCATTCTGCCAATTGTGCAGTTTGAGAGCTATCGAAAATGTTATTATTATTTTATTTTTTTCATCTTTATGCGGGGTATGTACAAAATTTGCGTAAACGCTAGTAACCAGAATAGATGTAAATATTGGTTGGTCGTCACGCGAAGGGCTTCTTATTTTTGCCTGATTTTAACTGAAATCATAATGTGCCTATAAATTTTAGTAACGAATTCCATCTCGTGGAAGCTGAGTCTTTCCACGCTCACAAACGAAAGGGCGAACTGGCAGACATGACGATGCTAATAGCCACTGTCCGCAACTGCATCTGGAAACTTTGTGACGACAGAGCGCAGCATGGGTGTAATTCGTGACTCATTCACGTAGCTGTGTCATTGACGTTTTTGCCTCGGAAAAAATTTGTAGGGCAACATCTCTGAAATCCGTTTCGTGGAGAAGCGTTCGTCTTAAAGAGTTTGATAGGTTCTGAGCTGATCAAGAAATTCCTGGTTGTTATGGAACTTAAGGTTTAACGCGTTCACAAGCCTAAGACAACGATACCCTGTCCTGACCCAGTTGAACCCAGTCCACACGCTCACATCCTGTTCATGTAAGACATTTTAATATTATTGTCTCATCTACGAAAGTCTTCAAACTGGTCTGTTTGATTCAGTTTCTCCGATTAAAATGATCGAATTTCTCGTATGTTTCTTGCGTCTTAGGTGTCCCACCCATATCGCCTTCTTTTCTTGACCTCCCTAATTCTAACAGTTGAGTACATTTGTGAAGATCCTTAGTCAAGCTCTGAACTGTAGTCTCCCTGACAGACATCAACTCAAACAGATTAAATTCATGACGTACTCTACTTATATTTTTTGCTTGTTTCTGACGCAACAGCCCCCAGTGGGCCAGGGCCTCCTCATTCACAAGTTTCTAGTTCACACACAACGACACACCACACTCGGTAGGACTCCTCTGGACGAGTGATCAGCCCGAGGCAGAGACCTCTACCTTACAACTCACAACACTCACTACAGACAAACATCCATGCCTTCGTTGGGATTCGAACCCACAATCTGAGCAGGCGAGCGGCCAGAGACCTACGCCTTAGACCGCGCGGCCGCTGGGACCGGCCACCGGCCACACTGTTCTAGCACCAAAATCGCACGTCCTGTGCTCCGTGCTGTAACGACGGCTTGACACATTTATTCCACTGAACATTCCTGACGGTTTACGTAAAGGATTTTGGTAGTTTTTAGACAATGTAATGTGACTGCGTGTGGCTCATGTATTCCCGTTGACAGATATTTATTGTACTGTAGATACTGTAAAAGGCAAAGCAGGCCTGAAGTGGCACAGTGGGTTCCAGGAAGTTAAGGTTCCCAGATTACATGAAAACGGCACAGGATGGTGGTAAGGTTGGCAGCCCTACACACCGGCCGCCTTTACCCCCAGGAAATGCTCCTGGTACTCATTTCTGTTAGAGGCTGAGTCGACCCCAGGGCCGTAGTGCGATCGGAAGGATTATGTCATTGAAAAATTCCAATGACACCATCTGGAATCGAACCATCGACCTTCCGATTTGTAGCACAGCACCTTAAGCACTGTGCCACCGCGGTCCCACTGTAGATACTGTTGCAACGCATAATTATATCTTGATGCATCAAACTGACGCAAAGCAACAAAACTGTTGTTGCGCCATTAAAGTCGGTTACTGTCAACTAAGAAGGAGCTGAGAGTCTGAGAAACGGAGGATGCTGGCCAGTAAAGTTTTGTGTGTAACCTAGATTCATATGGGTGGAAGGTCATATATATATATATATATATATATATATATATATTGTAGTAATAGACTTCGAAATTAATACAAAGTAAATGACTGTTCCTGCCAACTGTGATTGAAATGGTCTTTTCCCACTCAAGATTGAGCCATGTAAAGACGTATCAAATTTGTGTAATAAAATTCGTGTGTTCTCTCTTTATCGTAAGCTTATGGAGTATAAAAAGCTAAGAAATTTGGTGCACGGAGTGTGTATAACTGGTGTGAGAAACGTTAGTTGTTCATGGAATATGGTTTGAAACGTCATAGAAAGACCTTTCTAGCAGTAAAATTTATCTTAAATTATAGGTTTCGGAAATGTGAACTGGACAGTTCGAAATCGTCCGGTTGAACGTCTGGAATTTTTAATGCTGTTTCACGCTAGTGTGGATTAACTGCCAGGTGCCTGTCCCATGGAAGAAAGACCGCAACTGGCAGAAATATCTGTCATTCCATTACGTATAATTCCATTTCTCCGAATTATAGAAATTGACGTTTTGAAGACCGAAAATAAAAGTGAAAATTCATTTCTATCCAGTTCTCCCCGATAAACGAACATTGCTTTTTGAAGTTTCCCAGGCTTCCCGATTTGTCCCGATAAGAGTAGTGCATGTATGAAGAAGACTATGGGACTTGGCGGAATGACGCATTTCCGAACTCACAAAATATTCAGTTACGCAATTTTAGACTTCCGCAATCCCCCCCCAAAGGGCAAAAAGGCCTCGAAATTTTTTTCGTGGCGTTGGGAGCACAGTGAGACGAAGCTGACGGAAGAATACTGCTGGGCGAATAAACAGGCGGCGGGACGGTTACGCAGCGGCTTATCAGTTCCCAGTGTGTTGGAATTTTTATTTCATACGCAGTTAACCATATGTACATTTTTGATACACTCATTTCTGAATTGCGCCTCATTTTTTGACAGTAATTACTGCGGGGAGTGTCTGTGTGAGGTCATATACAGACTTGTAGGTTGAGTGGCTAAATGCATAAATTTTACTGTTATTGCAGATGGTGCATATAGTTACCACTAGCTTCTAAACATACTTCGTAATTACATCCATTATTAAAGCCGTAATTGTTGTATGTGTAATGGCCGGAATATGTTAGTCGGTATCCTGTTGTGTCCAGACAACGGACTGGAAGATCAAGGAATCTTGGCTCGTTTCCCCGCCGGCGTTTTCATCGGCTGTGGGACCCACATATCCTCCTATTCAGTGGGTACCAGTGTTTCTTTCGCTGGGGTTAAATTGGCCGAGGCATGAAGGTGACCGCTTACCCCAATCCAGAGCGTGGTTGGAATGAATTGAGCTGTTCTTTATTCCTTCCCTCTGTCTTGGCAGCTTGCATGGGAATGGCTTTTGCATATCACCCTCACTTGTGTTTCAAACACATACAAGAATGAATTACACTGTAATAGGCACACGTATTTGAGAAACTCGTTTTATCTGGGGTACTTTCCACACGGTTGCCTTGTATTAATGTGTCTGTGGGTCACAAGTTGCTCCCCAGCCGGTCGGCCCCGTTCTGAGCAGTGCCGAGGGAGACGCTTGTGAATAATGTTTTACTGCCTTCTACGTAAAGGTGCAGAGCAGGCACGACGAAGCAGCTTCGCCACCTAAATTAATGACAAATTGCGCTTCATTTTCCAGGCCGCACATTCACCGTGTAAGAGCTAACAAATAATGCACTGAGGTAAATGAGCCTCAAAAGTCCATAAAGCTGTTTATAATAGAGAAAGGGTAGGTAATGCTTGGATTCAGTGCCTCTATGGTATATTAATGTCACTTAGTGCATTATAGTGGCAAGGGACCCTCAGTAATAGGGGGTGGAGAGGGGATATTCAGGTAACAGTAACATACTAGCAGCGATGGGAGGGGTTGAAATGCATATTACAAACTTTGTGATACAGTACCTCGTTTCCATGGTAGCTGGAAAAGGCGTTTGTCACGTTATTATTTAGGTAGATGGGGAATTTTGTTGTTACATAAATTTACGGGCGTTTCCAAACATTAGGTAATTCATTGTGCCAACGTGAAAGTGGTTAATGCCGTTTGTCACAACTGTAGAGTAGAAATTAACTAAAGGTGTTAATGGCGCTATACGATGCAGATAAACAGAGAAAATTGTTTCGTTATGCCGGCTTTAGCGCGCTTCGTTATGCGGTGAGCGAATGTTCCGAAATTACAGCAATGGTCATGAGTTTAGTTCTTGTACTGTGCAGTCAACTTGCTGAGGAGGTGAACTCGTCAAACTGTCGATGTTATTTACGAGTAGCTGGGATGGTTTACGGTCAGCAGATCGATTGTTTGGTGTTGGAGTTTGGAAAATAAATCTCCATCGTATTCATTTGAAAACCTGAATTTTATCTAAAAATACAGGGTTATTCGAAATGATTGTCGGGGTTTTAACAACTTGTCATACACAATACACTTGATATAGGAGTATATGTGTTTTTTATTTTTATTTAATAGAACAGCACAGAATCATCTTCAGGTAGCAGACATTGATAAAGTGTAAAATACGAATTACGTTAAAATAATAATAATAATATAATAACAACAATAATAATTATAATAGTACATTATGTATGTGGATATATTGGAGTGTACAGCAGGAGCAGAAGTGTGAAGAAATATTGCATAAGATGAAAATATTATAAGCAGTAGTATTTGATTTGATTACAGTTACTCTGGAAATAACATTGAAATAATAAGTATAAATTTGAGTAATATACACATTTCAAAACAGTATGCACATTGCATAAGAAGTTAAACGCTCCACAGGCTGGACGATCCGGAAATCGAATCCCGGTGCGGGCGATATTTTCCGCACCCGTCCAGACCGGCCCTGGGGCCCGTCCAGTCTCCTATAGAATAGGTACCGGGTCAACCCCGGGGGTAAAGCGGCTGGGGTGTGGCGTTGACAACCCACCCCATCTAGTGCCGGGGTTAAAGAAAGAATAGAGGTATACCTCTACTCCCCCTCTGGTCCTTTGTGGCCTGTTCTAGGGTGGACTTTACCAAAATCGTAGAACATTTTGTGGATGGGATGGAGGTAAGCACGCTTCTGAAGGGAGGACACTGGGAACTGTCAGTCGTTATGCTTCACTTCCGACTTTTCCTTAGGGTCCACGTATCACGATTCACATTTAACTCCTTCGGTAACGAGGATCTGAATTGAGGGCAAGCCGTATTTCTTTCTGGAACCGGGCTCAGTGTTTCTGGCGTGCCTGATATGGGTAAGGCTTTGTGTCTTAAGACTGTTGATAGTGACCTGCAATGTGATGTTTTGACAGTCGACATTCAGGCGTAAGAGTCGGCCACTCCTTCCCTCAAGTCGGACCGTCACATAACGCATTCGTTTCATGAAATCTCTGTCTAGAGAACAGGCTGTGGTATTGCGGGTGACATTACGTAGTTTCCACTACACTGATAACAATAGGTAACGTCTCCGTCTATGGGTAGAGAGGCGGGTTCTTTCCCTGTTGCCTGAATTCGGAGCAGAACCGGTGGAAGTGACGAAATGGCCACTAATCTTCCATCCGCTGCTGGTGTTAAGAATGCGAACATCTCTCTTGTTCATCGCGCGATGATTAAACGCGGTGAACATTCTATCAGCGGAAGAAGGTCTTCGTCTTACAAGAAGCCGAATTTCTGTAGAATTTTGTTTGCGGTTTGAATGTACAGGGCTGCTCTGTCTTGCCATCTCAACACATGCAGTGTATTTGGTATGGACAGTTGCGTATGTCTTACGTAAGTGCATAGTGCGGGCAGTAGCGCGTTTCTTACGTAGATGTATATAGGGCGGATAGTGGCGTGTTTCTTCTGTAATAGTGTTTAGTGCGGACATTGGTTCGTTTCTTACGGAAGTGTAGATATACGTATGCAGTATAGACTGTATCCTCTTCCGTACTATACACGTGGTGACATCATGATGCCTAATATAACAGTGTTCCGAATCGGCATTGTGCCTCTAACCCCAAGAATAATCCGGAAACGACTCTCTGCCTGCATGTGGAACTGTTACTCACTGTCACCGAGAACGAGAATACGTGGAGCTTTTACTCCACTCTGACTTACAGGACTTCTTGAGACATCCTACGTAGGTAACAGAATGCGTATGCACTTTAGTTACCGTAATGTCACTCAGGCTGCAATATGCAAGTAAAAACATTAGAACTAAGAAAGGAACAAGACAGAACGGGGTGACAGGATGGAGGATGGAGAAAGGAAGGGTGACGACTGAGGGAGGAAGGATAGAAAGAAGTGCGATTTTTTTTAGTTAAACCGAAATTGCAAATTCGTTTCAAAAATACCTGTCGTGTTTACAGTGTGTGTTTACAATAGGCCTTTAAGGGTCAAATGTAAAGACACGTCATTCTGATACGGCTTTATGTATCAATGAAAAACATTTTGATATTGTTGTTACATGTTTCGGCCTAGAAACAAGTTGTAATCAAGACTTTTTTTTATAAGTGACCTGATGGTTTCTTGCTTATGAACCGAAACATGTGGGTAGGATACAAAACAAAATAATTTGTTTTATTAATAAAATGTTGTCATTTACAGATAAAACTTCCTTTAGAAAATTAACAATATACTGAAGTGTGAAGCAAACACAGTAGATTAAATCGTCAGCAAATGAAGGCATTTCTTCTTATAAAGCGCTACAACCTATATAAGGTTCTGGCTTGTTCAACCGCTTTCTTCCAACTATCTCTATTCTGTGCTACTTTCTTCCAATTGCGTATGTTTATGCTCTTTATATCTCCAAATCGTCATCTTTCCAACGTGTTTTAGGTCTTCCAATTGGTCTTTTAGACATGGGTTTCCATCTCTTAATCTTCTGCACAATATTATCCTCAGCCATGCGTTCAACATGGCCTAACCAGTTTACTGTTTGTTTTTAATTAACCCAGCTATTTTTTCCTTTTAGTATATTATTTATTTCTTGATTAGTTTTAATTCTCCAGTAGCCGTCATCTGTTCTTGTAGGACCAAATATTTTCCTCGTGATCTTTCTTTAAAAAATCATCAGTTTATTTGTCATATTTTCTTTAAGCACCCAATTGAAGGCATTTAGTGAATTGAATAATAATATTGAATGACATTAAAAAATTTAAACTAATGACAGTTATGTGATGTTGCGAATAAGGCAAAGTACACTTGCTTAATTGACCGTAAACCCATTTAATAGTTCGTCAGTAGGAAGCTGGTTCTATCGATGAGATATTTGCTACCATCAGAGTAGCAGGAGGCTGCCACAAGGATGCGCAGCAAATTGCGTTGTACATCCTCTGGCAGAAACAGATGAAAGGAAGGTTATGGAGCTGATGATGGGGGGAAAAAGAAATGAAAAGGAGATGGGGACAGGTGATTAATAAGAGTGTCAGAATGAGTGATGGGCAAGAGATAGGGTGCAGTTGTTCTTGTTAATGGCGACCCATGGCATTCATGTTACTGCAGATGTACTGTTTGTTTCCTTATAACTTAGTAGTAAGTATTTAAACTTGCCAACAAGAACAATGCTAGCATGAGATCTCTCACGTTCCTTGTGCTAAGAAAGTAGGCTCCCTTCCCACCCCCCCCCCCCCCCCCCCCCCCTAGCCCGCACTTGGTCGCTGTACGGCCCCAGCCTTCG
>Ga0123354_10016671_pt1 | contig 11512 bp, 5 predicted proteins | sample TergutLab28metaG_2_FD_97872 | JGI IMG/M metagenome (GOLD analysis project Ga0123354, IMG submission 97872) | Labiotermes labralis P4 segment gut microbial communities from Petit-Saut dam, French Guiana - Lab288 P4 | ecosystem: Host-associated > Arthropoda: Insects > Digestive system > Gut ... | reverse complement strand
GGAAAATTGTGGGGAAAACAGACATTTTGGGGGTTTGAAAGGGGTTTTTGGAGGTAAACATGAAAATTTAAATAAAAAGAGAATTGGGGAAAAAAAAACACCAAGGAATTGGGTTGTGGGGGGGGGGGGGGACGGACACATATTGAGGCATTTTTGCTGGGAACTTGTAAGTTTGTAAGGCATTTTGGATGGGAACTTATACATGCATTGGACATTTGAAATGGGAATTGAAACATGCATTGGACATTTGAGATGGTAAATGACACTGCACTAGACATTTGTGCATTGGACATTTGAGGTGGGAATTATACATACATTGGAAATTGAACATGATGACTCTCACACACACACACACACACATTCTTCTAGCCGGCAAGTGATGCACAGATGACATTTTGTGTGATAGCTGACACATACATTGAACATTTTGATGGGAAGTGACAAACGCATTGGACCTTTCTTATGGGAACTGACACGTATGTTGGACAATTCAAATGGGGACTTGACACATTCGTTGGACACTTTCCGTTTTTTCCGAAAATTCCTGTGCTTCTAAAATTTGTTTTCAAATCAAGACGAGATTATGGGAAGTGTCTAATATTGTGAGTCTAAGCCGTTAGAATTACTGTAGATGACGTTAACATATCCTAGTTCGTCAAGGAATTGGTATGTGGGGCGACAGAATCAGGGAGCCAAAGTTTTATTCTCGAGGCATCCAGTATACTTTGAAGTGAATACAGGAGTGAAAGATATAAATTTCACGTTTGATTCCGGTGTGTTGGTAAGCCGTGATGTGGTGGCAATTTAGAAGGTACACGCCTCCACATTCTATCAAAGGCTGCGAACGAGGATAACCAGTTGTAAAGGATAATCCGACGTGTTTCATTGTCAGTATAAATTCCGTCCTGTCTTTGAAGTTAACATTCCTGTTGCGACGACGTAATGTTAACAGTTGACTTGACAGTAATCTGGTGTGTCTAAAGACGAACAATCATCGATTGGCATATGCTTTTGGCCGTTTACGCAAACGATAAGCCCCAATTCGGATGGATTATGAATTCTGTTTCAGTTCCAATCCTTTAGCATAATACCCGCATCTGAAGGAGTTGCAGAGAACAACTTAGGAAATTTCCTCAGAGTGTAACACTTATGGCGCTTTCGCCCTGTTATTTTCCCTGTGTTTTAAATTCGTTGCCATTTCACTAGAAACACGGATGACGAGAGTATTGTAAATTCGCCCTCCCACGTTTTGTAGTATACATTCTGTAATCACCGAAACAAATAATGTTAATTTGATGTGTGTTTGTTCGTGCATCGTTGTATAAGTGTAGAGAAGAAAACCAACTAGATGCTACTGAATGCTTTATTGCATTTATGATCTGCTCAACATGTTTCGAGCACTTATATGCCCATCATCAGGAGCTCGAGACTATACTTGTGTTGTTACCGCATATGGTGTGTAATGCCTTGGTTGCTGGTGTTATTGGACTCGAAGAGTCGAACAATTCACCTCATCCCGGACGCATAGCCTGCTGCCCTGCACCTGACCGCCGACCACCAGCAACGAAGGCATTACACACCGTATGCGGCAATAACACAAGTATAGTCTCGAGCTCCTGATGAAGTGAAAAGGGGAGTGGCCTGTCCTTACAAGCAGTAGGTGTAAAGTAAAGAAGCCCCCCTCCCTGATAATGGCCGATATGGACAGCCGAAACATGCGGTAGTAACGAACAATACAGTAACACTTCATATCGCTCATTTGCGACAACAGTGTCACAACTCAAAATTTGTGATTTTTCAGGAGAGATTTTTAAAGATTCTGAAGTGCTGTTATGTGCTGTGTGTGTAACGACGCCACAACTGCTCTCCAGCGGCGCTTTTTGCAAAGTACGTCGTGACACTACACCTGTTCAAAGTGAAAACGTTTCTTTCTATACCAGTAACTCAAAAATGCCAAATTTTGAGTTGTGACACTCTTGTCACAAATGAGGGATATGCAACTTTCATGTGTATAGTTTTCAGACTGTGATATCCACTAGTTTAGTTTAGGAACTAAGTACAGGTGAGTGGTTAGCTTCACCCTTCGGCCGCTCTACTCCCCGACAAAGAGCCCCAGCACCCATTGTTAAACTTTCCTTTCACTTGCGGTTTGATGGCAGGAACTAAGGAGCCACTTGATCTAGACACTTGAAAGGTTGGTTTTGTAACTGAACATAGCCATTCTGCACATGGTGTTACGTACGGGTATGAAATATTGTTTGTAAGTGAATAATTACGGACTTGAACTTAAGGCGTGGAAGTATGAGGATGAGTTTAACGGAGACAGAATGAACGCGACACGTGTAGTGAGATTTACGGAGTAATAAAGTAAACGGAAATAGGAGCCCAAAGAATAATGGATGGTTACTGATCATTAGGGCCGGTCCCAGTGGCCGCGCGGTCTAAGGCGTAGGTCTACGGCCGCTCGCCTGCTGAGATTGTGGGTTCGAATCCCACCGGGGGCATGGATGTTTGTCTGTTGTGAGTGTTGTGTGTTGTCAGGTAGAGGTCTCTGCGATGAGCTAATCACTCGTCCAGAGGAGTCCTACCGGCTGTGGTGCGTCGTTGTATGTGATCTAGGAACGTCAAGAATGAGTAGGACATGGCCCGCGTTGGGCCGCAGCACCACGGGGGAGGGGGGGGTTGATAATTATGGCTATAAATGCGTGCAGTAGGAAAGAGGTGTCAGGGCCCAGGATCGAGCTGCTTGTTTATTTACCACATTACCGAACTTTATCCTGTCACACAACATGCTAAAGCCTGGAGATTCAAATTTTTTATAATGTATTATATACCGTCAATACACAACAATATATCAGTACAGTGATATAATATATACAGTCAGGTCGCATTACGGGAACATGTTTCGACCGTAAACGGTCATCTTCAGGCCAATAGAGAACATTTTTAAGGTACAATAAAGTGAGCACTCTGTGGGATCCCATTTCGTTTACAGTAAAAGTTAAAATAACGTATGATTTATAACTAAAACATTAAAATAGACGGTAATAAAATAAATTAATAATGTTCAAGTTACTATATTGTTGCGGGCCCGCAACAATATAGTAACTTGTGTTGTGTACTGACGGTATATAATACATTATACAAATTTGTTACTACACAACGGGATGGCCTCTGTCAGATTCCTGAAGATTCAAGCCTGCTGGGGTGTTATTTAGTGTTATTGGTGAATAGTACCGACGTATTTTGTATGAGCGTAGTGTCTCCGTTTCGAAGCTCAGGCAGTCCGCAAGGCCTGTTCAGATGTTCATAGTTAAATTATACTCCGGATGATACAGAATTATTCTTCGCAGTTAAGATTCCATCGATGGCACATCTTCCCAGGCGAGGAGGTAAAACACGCACTGGCCATTACCGCAATTTAGACGGCTACCCGTTAGATAATTGCTGCAAAGTTCTAGGTTAAATTTCAGGGACGTAATACGATATTTTGAGATTTTTGGTGAACAAAGTAGCATTGGGATAGGTTCTTCGAATCCTTCAGCTTGTCCCTATCAGAGGTGTCATTCCACCAATTCAATCTATCAGCCGGAATGTACAGGATTTCCATTAGCGGCTCCAGTATCACAGAGACATGGTTGCGCCCCACTGCTAGAAAATAAATAATGCGTGAAATGTCTTCTACCTATCTGGGTCACATCCGACTCGGGGCTTGGATGTACGTCGTATGTCTGCCATTTTATGTCGTGTTGACTGTGTAGTTAGAGGCTTTGGGACGAGCCGATCCTCCGTCAAAGGAGTCCTACCAAATGCGTATCTATAAATACGATATAGGATCATGAGTGTTGGGTGACTGTGGGCCGCATAGGTCTTGTACGTGCCATTGAACGTAACGGGGGTTAATAGCAATTAACTGTTCCGTCAGGGAACCGCTATATGTCACCCATGATGTGTCTTCATCTCTTGCTTGACCTGCTTTCACAAAAACAGACCATTTACACGCAGAATGAATCCAACGTCACTCAGCGAAATAGAATTAAAGATGCGGGCGGAACAGAGCCGTCATTACATGCTTCGCGGACTGGAACATTGTACTGGGGCGACCTGACCCTGACGCAGTGTCTGATGTCAACTTGGGCCAGATTTCGAGGCAGATGCGCGTAATTAATTTTGTTTTGGCTCCGGCCCATCCACCTCGGGGAGTCGGCTGACTGAAGACGTAAAGTACTAACATAAAGGAAGAGGGGTGTGGGAGGGGGGGGGTCAAGATAAAAAAAAACAGGTTTTACCATTTACATACTACAGGGTGTAATCGTTACTGTAATAACAATTTACTTCAAGGGTTCAATACTGTATTTTAATTATATCATTATATACATTAATTGTACTACTAAATTGCTTTAGATGATACGCTCACATTGAGCTAAATTACGGATCGTGTTGAAGTTTTCGTCGTTGCTTCGACTGTCAGCGGTTCTTGAAGCAGTAGTTGGTGTATCGATCAAGTTAGTGTGCAAGTTGCTTATTATCAGACGTTTCCATAATTTAATTTTCTGCTCTGAAGGCCAAGAGTGTCTACAGACAGGCTTTGTAACGTGCGTGATTAAGTTAACACAAGCAGCACTTACGAATTGGTCCATTGTATAAAGCACAGACGCACACCAGTTGCGATTAAAACACATCTTCATCGACTTGCCCTGATGATGGCACCTGGTGAGTGCCGAAACCTGTAGCAAGGAAACTGTGTCAACTGTGTTTACTTTTTAGTGCATGAAGAGTTGGTTACATTGGTTGCATTTGACGTCATGCATGGTACATATAACATTACGATGCGTGATTTGAATTGTTCATAGTGTTGATGAATATTCAAGTATTTAGGGATACGACGCCATGTGGATTGGTTATCGGTTGACACCACGTTATGTACCACAAGATTTCTTTAAAGTTGGAAATCGGATGGTATTGGACCACACTGGTCTGTAGCGCAATAAAAGTAGGTACGGCAGTAGACTCGTGTAAATCATGACCTTGAATTCTTATGCACTGCTTATTGTCTTTTGTTGTACGCCTAGAAATAGCGCCCTATTGTTGAGAACGATAGATGTGTGAGTTTTTTTTCTGCACCCCACTGTGTCAGTTGTGATGAAGATCAGTGAACAGTGAAAGTGTCGACTAAAATATTGTGCAAATGATAGAGCTGATGGTGAGTTTGATATTGGCTTGTTCATTTTTGGTCCTTTCCTCTCTGTTAAGATTAACAAAGAAACTGCGTCCTTCGTAAATTAATAGGCTTACTTATTGCTGTTCTGGATATGGCCTCAAGGAATTTTGTCCAAATTCAAACAAAAGTAACTAGTTCCCACACAACTCTTGTTATACAAAATAACAGTAACTCATTCCCACATAACTCTTGTTATACAAAAAAACAGTAACTCATTCAAGCACAGCTATTGTTATACAAAACAGCAGTAACTCATTTCAAAACAGATCTTCTTATACAAAACAACAGTAACTCATTCCAACACAACTCTTGTTATATAAAACAACAGTAACTCATTCCAACACAACTATTGTTATACAAAACAACAGTAACTCATTCCAACACAACTCTTGTTATACAAAACAACAGTAAATCATTCCAACACAACTCTTGTTATACAAAACAACAGTAGCTCATTCCAACACAACTCTTGTTATACAAAACAACAGTAACTCATTCCAACACAACTCTTGTTATACAAAACAACAGTAGCTCATTCCAACACAACTCTTGTTATACAAAACAACAGTAACTCATTCCAACACAACTCTTGTTGTATTAAACTGAGTGCTTTTTTTTCTCAGTTAAAAACTGACGTTGGACCGAATTGCTCCTGTTTTTAATACTGTATTGTAAAGACAACGGGATGTTTCGTATTAAAAGTGAAGTTATTTTAGATTCGCATTAATTCATTTTAGCGAAATGGAAAGTAACAGCATGGCAATCATGCGTATTTTATTTCGCGTTCGATTCGGTAGCAGTAAGTAGTGAACCGTTGTGGACAGGAATACTGTGTTTTGTACGGAGACAGAGTATCTGTGCTTGAGTCATAAATTCTTGACAAGCATAAACGACACTAAAATAAAGCAGTGTTAAAAACACTGATAAGTGTGTAGAGCTGAGATTACGAGTAATAGGGAAGTAGACTCTGAGTGCTGATCGGAAGACAGTGTTTCAAGTCATTGCTACGGGATTTTGACTGGTTATGTTAGATCTGAATTAATCAATATTTAATATCTCTTGGTCCTTATTACTACAGAATTATTTACGCTTCTCGCAATAATTTTATGATTTATAAAACAAAACAATTTGTTTCCGGACTTTTCTGAAAGTATGAGGACAATATCGGTATTATTCCATAATTTACGTTAAATTTTTATTGGTAATTCCACATAGAATATCGAGAAATATTGTGCATGAAAAGTGGAAGATGCATTCTTCCTTTCATGTTTAAACGGAACGTTACTTGAATAGTAACATGATAACAGTAATGCAGTCAGCCAGCACTGGTTCGAAGAGCGGACAGCAAGCCGGTGGGTGTGAAACTGACAAGTGTTTTAGTGAATCTTATGTTTATTGGACCGTGCATCATCTTGATGGTTGAATAAAGAGAGACCAACTTGATGTCACTTGCTTTATTATTTCATTATTTACTGCTCAACATGTTTCGGATGTTAATACATCCATCCTCAGGAGATTGCGACTTATTTGTTGAGTTATTTAATGAGTTATATTGCTCTGGTTCGATGTGTGTTGGAGCAGCCTGCATACGGATACCACACCACCCCAGCCAAACCACAACGTAACACCAACACACATCGAACCAGAAAAATACAACCCATGAAATAAGTCATCAAATAAGTCGCAAGCTTCTGAGGATGGATGTTTTAACATCCGAAACATGTTAAGCAGTAAATAATGAAATAATAAAGCAAGTGACACCAAGTTGATCTCTCTTTATTCAACAAGTGTTTTAGTGTTTCTACTCTACCGATTCTTTTGTCTGATGTGGGAAGTTTCTGTGATTTAGAGTTAATTTGCCAGAACGATTCGAAGTAATAGTGTTTGTCAGTCACTAACACTCACCGTCGATAACTGGCGTTGTGCTACTAAAGCTACACTGGTTTATACTTTTTTAACTATTAATCGTGTCTGATTTCCGTCTGCTATTTAACAGTGTAATCCTAACCAAAGTGTTGACGTCTTCTACCAGGAACCCAGTAAATGACAGTAGTGCGCAAGAAAGTATTATCAGTTTAGCTACTACTAATAAGGAAATAATTTGAAGTTCCTTACAATCCTACAGTGATCCTTACCTTACATCAAACATGATGTAAATAGTGGCTCTGAAACGGACATCAATACAGCGTAAGAGAAATCCAAATAAACTCTGTGTACAGCGAAAATACGAGTATATACTCAATTCTCGTGCTGCGTACAAATATGAATTGAAGGGCTTCTTGCGTCACCATGACAAGCCATAACATCTCGGTTTTAATGGATGATTTTATTTGATCAGTCCCATTAGAGGCTTGAGGTGCCCAGAGGGTTCCAGGAGGTTAAGGTTCCCAGGTTACGTGACAATGGCCCGGGATGGCGGTAAGGTTGTCAGCCTTACGCACCGGCTGCTTTTTACCCCCAGGAAATACTCGTGGTACTCATTAATGTTGGAGGCTGAGTCGACATCAGGGCCATTGTGCGATCGGAAGGATTATGTCAATGAAAAATTCCAATGACACCATCTGGAATAGAACCAGCGACCTTCCGATTTGTAGCACAGCACCTTAACCACTGTGTGACCGCGGTCCGCCATGATTTTATTTAGTTTTCATTAAATCCTTGTAAAGCAAAAATTATATTAAATAACGTGAAAATTACATACAATACTGTTCATATATCGTTTATTGCACCTGAGATACCGACCTAATTATATCTCACAAAGCGTGAAAATAGATTTCCTTTATAAGTGTAGCTTGTAATGCTTATTCTTTAAGATTTCTTTTCTGTTTTATTCCTTCCACGGTTTTAAGTTGTAACATTTTACTTGAAACACAGTACAAAGGCAATATATAAATAATATATATACAAAATCTATGAGGAAGATGTGGTCCGCGGGCTCAGGGTTGGCTTTCTGAAACGACACAAAAATATATTAATATTAAATCTGACGAATAATTATTTTCTCCGCTATCATACAGAAATCAGGAAAGTAAATTTCATGATACGACACTTCTGGACGTCTATTAACATTTTTCACCTCGTGATTTTCGCATTGTTGAGTAACCAAGTACAACAAATGATAGGCCTTTTATGGAAGTTTTTGTATTTGTGAAGAGGACTTTTCAGAGATCAATCTTGTGAAGAATCCATACAGAAATCGACTCGAAGATGAAAAATTAAAGAATTCTCTTCGCGTTGACTAACAAGCAGTGCCAGTTCTATGTTTTAAGTAATATTTACTTGAACAGCTGTGACTAAAAAAAAAGGTAAAGTTTTCCCGTTACAGCCCAGGCGTGGCCCAGTGGGTGGGTAGAGGTATAGCTCTACTCTTCCATGACCGCGGCACTAGAAGGGGGTGAGTGGTCAGCAGCACGCCCCAGCCACACTTTACCCCCCAGGAAGGACACGGTACCCATTGTACAGGAGGCTGGGTGGGCCCCAGGGCCGGCCTGGACAGGCGGAAAGTATCGTCCCCACCGGGATAAGATCCCGGACCGCCCAGCCCATAATCAGTTGTTATACCGACTGAGCTACCCGGCCCACGAACAGTGGCGAATAGTGAATAAATAAGTACAAGAGAAACAACAGTTGTGAAGGCAAATAGAGTCTTTTATATGTGATCAGTTGCTTTTGCTCAGGATTTGTTTCAAAGGGACACAACTAAGGACTAATTCGGAAGATTCGTTTCAGATTTTATACGATGAATCCAGATGTTTTAAGATCAGTTTCAAATAAATCTTAACTCTCCATTATTGGTACTATTGATGACGAAGTATTGTCATTAATGATACGGTAGCAAAACGTATGGATTTTATTCAAAATATGGCTCGCAAGCATTTTCTCTCTTGATTTGGCCAACGTGCCCCGCGGGTTGCTAACCACTGTCGCATAGCCGTACGTGAAAGCTGCCTGCTTTCCACAAGTACTCGTGTTGTGTAAAACTTGAATGATTTGCGGATGGTGCAACAGCACTGAAACATGTAATCGGTCACGATTGTATAATTAAAATGTGCGTCCAGTTACGGGCTGCTGACGTAACTATACAGCTAAAAAGGTAAAGGTAGAGTGCACCTTTGTACAGGCACTGAGGCTCTGTACAGCCCGAAAGGCCCATAGGGGGAGTAGAGGTATAGCTCTACTCTTTCTTGACTACGGCACTAGAAAGGGGTGAGGGGTCAGCGTCACGCTCCGGCCACTCTTTACCCCCGGGAAAGACCCGGTACCCATTTTACAGGAGGCTGGGTGGGCCCCAGGGCCGGCCTGGACAGGTGCGGAAAATCTCGCCCCCACCGGGATTCGATCCCCGGACCGTTCAGCCCGTAGCCAGTCGCTATACAGACTACGCTACCCGGCCCACTAACTATACAGGGGCACGCTGAAATTTAAGTTATAATATTTTGGGCGCTTTGAGGACTGTCGTTCTTCGAAATTACGGCCGTACAAAAATTCAGTTCTTACCTCATACAGAACAGTGCGTGTCCATTGTAAGACCAGTCCTTCCATGTTTTGGGGAAATAAAATATAAATTTTTGCATTCTTGCAGTCTTTTAAAGTTGTGTTGTTGAGGTACCCTTGCTTTTGTTGTTGTTCGTAGTCTTTTTGCGACATGCGCTGATAAACTGTACGTTTTATTTCTCGGTGGGAATAAACATGCCCTATGTCAGCTGAATTGTGTGTTGTATGGTGCATGTACTTGTTCGAAGACGTCGACGTCTCTAGCAGACATGCACTTTGGGAAACGACAGTAACGTTCAGCTCATCATCGTGTCCCGTGCTAAACTAAGAACAAAAACGGTGCCCCACAAGCACATTAAAAAACGGAAACATTGCGAATGAGGATGGTTCACGAGAGCCGAAACACGTTGCCAACTGTGTATTAATGATTATATATATATATATTAATAATTGTCCAACGAGATGCAACACAAAGCACTCTATTTGTTACTCTGCAAGTTCACTCTGCATGTTTCGGGTGTCACCCACACCCAGCATCAGGAGTACACAAAACTGTAACTACAGCTTCCGGTACTGGTCATGCTGTGCTGTGCAGCTACCTCCCTCCAACGTGGCCAACTTGGCCACGTTGGAGGGAGGTAGCTGCACAAAAAATATGACCAGTACCGGAGGCTGTTGTTACAGTTTTGTGTACTCCTGATGCTGGGTGTGGTTGACACCCGAAACATGTAGAATGAACTTGCAGAATAATTAAATAGACTGCTTTGTGTTGCATCTCGTTAGACAATTATTAATACAGATCAGCGATGCGCGGAACCATAAGCATAAGATCATATATATATATATGTTGTGTTTGAATAAATTAGTTTATCATATTATTACTTCCACGCCTAATCGTAAAGTAATTTATAGCTTTAGACACGTAAGTGAAGAAACGAGAAACAAAAAGTGACAACCTTAACCACGCTTCATCACTATTAAGTAGCAAGCCTCTGTATCTAGACGCAGTTGCAACTTCTTCGTTGCAGTACAATGTCTATATTATAGACTAAGGTTAGTGTCGCCCGATGATGGCATTTTTAATTCTGAAACTAGTAGATACGAGGAAATAATAAATGTGCTGGAGACTGGTTGTGTTTGGTGAAAATGTGCAGTAAAATCGTAAAAGTAGACGTTTTTATGCTCACTTTGTCATTGTTTTCTTAATGAACTCCGCTGTAGTCGGCCATGAACAGATGGCTGTCCTATAAGGAGTTCCGCGCTGTGTTTCTGGTCAACAATTCTCACAGCTTAGGAAATAAACATAAGCTTATTGCCATTCTTCTGTGAGTTTCACACTAAGTGATCTTTGTGGCTTACTCACTGATCTGTTAAAAGAGTTCTGTGTAACAATTCAGCCGCTTAGAAAGGCTGACATTAGATAACTGATCGGAGGGAAGGTACGGACACAAAACAGCTGCAAGTGTAAAATAAATCAATATTTTGTACCCTGCTGAGACTTTTCAAGGCGATAACACGATATATATACACACCGGGGTGTGTTGATAAGTCCTTAGCCCGACCAAGAAGGAAACAACCTCGGAAACATGTCAAGGACGCGCGCGATTTCAGCAACATCGAGACGCGAGCTGTCATCAAGTTTTTTTTTTGCAAGGCAAGGCGCCGAAGGAAATTTTATATATATATATATATATATGTGTGTGTGTGTGTGTGTGTGTGTATACATATATATATATGTGTGTATATATATATATATATACACACACACACACACAAGAGACGTGTATGTGCAGACAG
>Ga0123354_10016669_pt1 | contig 11512 bp, 8 predicted proteins | sample TergutLab28metaG_2_FD_97872 | JGI IMG/M metagenome (GOLD analysis project Ga0123354, IMG submission 97872) | Labiotermes labralis P4 segment gut microbial communities from Petit-Saut dam, French Guiana - Lab288 P4 | ecosystem: Host-associated > Arthropoda: Insects > Digestive system > Gut ... | reverse complement strand
TTGCACAATGTTTTGTGGGGGGGTGTTTGTTTGTTTTTTGTTGTTTTTTTTTGTTTTTTTGGTGTGTGGAAGGGGGGCGCCCCCCCCCCCCCCCCCCCCCCGTTGTTAATAATATGTAGTGATGATAAATTATCCAGGTGGAATAACATGGGTGATAACTATAGAATTGGTTCAGGTTGGTATTAGTCTTCTACAAGACAAATGTGTGTTACATCTTACAGTTAAAAAGTGTACAGTAATAGTGCACAGTTAGTAATAAATACAGTGAACATGTTCTATTTGTTTATTACGTTGATATGTATTATGTTCTGAAACAGTCATTATAACATACTGAAGTTTTCATGGAGAATGTGTATATAAAAGACTCTCTTCTTTTTCTGTGTGTGTAGAAGGCTGTGGTGTTAGCCAAATTTGCTTGTGGTAACAAAAAATCTTGAATGCAGATTCACTACATATGGCATCTTGAAGTACCTTTGTGTATCTTTTTCATCTTGTACATGCAGGTGTGAGGTGCTGAATTTCTCTGCGTAGTGGTAATGTGTCTTTGTACATTTGGTGCACTGTAGTAAAGTACAGTGCCAATTCATGTGTTTGTATCTTTTATAAAAGTTACGTGCTAATTTGGAATAGTAACTTCCTCTCTGTCTTCTTTTCTACATATGTGGATGGTTGTCATACTCTTAGCTCCCTCTGTAGTAGAAACATGAACTGTACATGGAATAGTGCATGTCCAGTGTAACGCTTTTTATTTAGGTAAAAGGTATTGTCCACATTGGTTGGGGAAGTTCTGAGATACTGCATATCTCTTTTCATATCACTGCTGCCACTACCACTGTCACCACAGCCACCATCAGAACTGACAGAACGAGTTAATGACATATGTTGTATCTATTTCACATTCCTTTGTTGATTAGTCAACCAGTTATGTAATATCAATGGGTTTTTTTGTTGTTGAATATTTATTAATTTTCATTAACTACCAACAAAATGCACTTATTAATTATTACTTTGAATTTTTGTTTCTGTGCTTCAGACGTACCAGCTCTATTGGTTATTGTTTTGAATTTTTTTTCTATACTCCAGAATTACCAGCACTAATAAAATGAGTAATTTCAGTTCCAGTGCAATTTTGAAACCTAAGCATCAATTTTATCAGGTAATGCTGGTGGAAATTGCATAAGAGAACCAAAAGCGATGTGGTGTTGTGCTAATGACACTCACTAACACATTTGAGTTTAAACAAAATTTCTTTAGTTTCATTATCCAGCGTCTTGTAGGCAAGAAATGATTGTTAGGTCTCGGATTAATTTCATACACACAATGTCTTTGTAAAAACGTTTGTTTGGCTTGGCATATGCCTGACCCTATTCCATTACTTATGAAAAAGGCATTGTAAAGTGATAACAGAAGTTCCAAGCAGTAATTTAGGGATGTTCAAGGTTTTATTTCATTGGCCATTTTGAAGGTTTTTTACTTCCCCCAGTAATCTTACATATGCTTTAACAGTGCTTGGTTTGTGTTAATTTAAGTTTATTTATTTCAGCATTACTTACTCCATTTATACAGGGAGATGGTTTGCAAGTGTGAAGGATTTTGTAAATTTGAAATTACTGTACATTTTTCATTTTTGTTACTGGCATTTCACTGTATTTGCTTCATTTTATCACTTAACATTGTTCTGTATTCTTGGTGATTGTAGTATTGCTTTGGTGGGGTATGTTCAGTAGATTTTATTTTGTATTTGTTGGCTCAAGTACTGCTTTACTGATGACAGCAGTCATCATCTGTCACACAGTGTTCTTTATTCCATTAATTGTTCAGTGGCTTAAACTTGTGACTTTTTATGTTACAGTCAATTTATATGCAGTCTAACACTGGCTTGAAAAGTGCTTAGTGGTATTTAGGCTAATTGAGTCTGTATATTTGTACATTTTAATAAGTACACACAACTTTTTATGAATTAGTGAGGAAATTTGTAACTTAGTAGCAGTGATATACTATTATGGTGTATAACCTTTAGAATCCATAGGGTATTGATGTCCACTCTAAATAGATTTTTATGGAGCCTAACTGAAGGGTTGTTTAAGCATTGATATTCTAGACTTGTCTTCATGAGGTACCTGGTTTAACTCTTGGCCAGTATACTAACTGTTCTGACATTTGTAATGGTTTCCTTAGTCCTTCCAGGCAAATGTCAGAATGGTACCATAATTAGCCCATGTTCACTTCATTCCAGTTCTTTCCCAGTTTACCATTCACCAGACATTTTGTTATTGATGCTGTAAAGTCTGAGGTACTACTGATAGCATCATAAAATAAACCACTAAAATCAGGAACCCCAGAACACTGATCTATCTACAAAACATACACAGGTACATGCAGGTTTACACAGTATGAGTTTTCAAATGTCTAATTGTTTATTCCTGACTCACATAGTTGTGCATTTCAGGTCTAAAGGGACTGAGTTGTGATAATAAGTGAGAGGAGCTCTGAAGATAGTTGGTATTGCCATGGGGCTCCCCTGTAGGTTACAGTATTGAGGTTCGAAGTGCACAGAACCTTACCTGAGTTCTGCCCACTCTTGTGCATTATAAGTGATACTGTGATTTATGTAATGATGCTTTCATTTGCTGGTATTGTGTTGTGTGATTGCTTGGGACATGCACATTTACATAGTCATACACAAACAGGATGGTCAAGAGAGGAAAGTGTCCTTTGCGAAGTTTGAAGTTTTTGCGGCGGTATAGCTGAAGATTCTGTTTTCTTGGGATATGATGCCACATCACTGGGTAATCTGTTTGGACATAATGAGCCCACTATGTTGCTTTACAATGTCAGGAACCAATTACCAAGTGATGCAGCATAACATCCCAGAAGAGGAAGAGTACTTGCTAGAGAATCTGTAACACATAATAACATGAGATGTTTTGTATACATTGGGAACTTTCTCTATGATAATGTGAGATTGAAAAAGTTAAAAAAAAAAATTAGTTGGAAGGTGGCATTTGGAAAGGTAGACGTGTAAACTGGATGCTAATTTAATCTTTAAAATATCTGTGTTCTCATATGAGAATGTATGCAAAAAAACTATAAATACATTTTATATATTTAGGGAACAAAGAAATTTACTGCCTTTCTGAGATATGCTTCGTAATCTGTGTTTTATTTTCCACAAAATGTCATTTATTCATAATTTTATCTCTTCCTGTTCCAATAATATGTTTTTCATAACCCATGTTCTAAACTTTAAATACCCACCCCACTTTAATAAAAATTAAAATGCTGCAGTTGTTTAATGTATGAATAAGGGGTAAAAAGCTGGTTTAATTGCTATGCCTGCCAGGGTAAGACCAGAATTTTGGTGGTTCAATAACAGGCTGTGTTGGAATTGCATTGTAAGAAGGTCAAAACCGTAAACTATCAGAGGTGTTGATGTACTGGGTACAGACAGAAAGGGGTGTCTCGCAGGCCAATGAACTGTTATGAAGCAAGGGAAATTTTGTGTTTTCCTGTTGTATAACACTTTAATAGACTTGCAGGGCAGCTATTTGTACTAATGGGACTGGTCATTAGGATCAGCTGTCTTTTGTTGCATACCTCAAATTGCAAAAATCAAGTGGTAAAAGCAGTGTTGTATAAAGTATAATAAAATGAACCAGCAAGGATTAAAATTTAAACTGTGATATCAGGCAAGAGCTGAAAGTAGAATCACAAAGCTTTTGCAAAATTAAGTATGCAGTGATTAGACATGGAAGACAATAGAAATCCTTGAAGGACTTCATATGTAATTTGTACCTTGTTTACTGCCGTTGGTGATACTAATTACAAGATGGAAAACCAAGTGAGGGAGTATGTGCAAGAGAGAGAGAAAGGTGTTAGAGCAGTAGTTATGGATGGATAAAGATGAATGATAATGGCAGTGAGAATGCAACTGCACTTCAAGGAATCTGAGTCCAAGATTTTGGAAGAAGGATTGGAAGATACGAAGCGAAAATTTCTTTGATGGTGTGGAGGACTTTATGAAAACTTTGCTGTATTGTGTCGGTTTTTTTTATCTCTTATAAGATAGCAACACCATACGGTCATGAGGCATCACAGCTGGTATGACTAACATGCTACACACAGAAAATACAGTTAGCAACTGTTGCTGTCAAGTCATCCCCACTTTACAGCCTGTCATATTTGTATGAAGAATATTGATAGTATACAAGAAATAACTAATCGTATCATCATTATTTTCCCATATTAATTGGTGTCCTGTTCGTAGCTGTTCCTTTACGATTTTTTGCATCTCAGGATTTTTCTTGTGTGTACGTGCGCGTGCATGCGCGCACTCACACACACACACACACACACACACACTTGTGCACACACCAGATTTTCAAATTTAGACATTGCAAACATGACTGAGAGAGAGCTGGCCAACTATTTCAACACCAACATGAATGTGGCACTGTCTCCTGTGAAGCACACAAGATACCACAGATCAGTTTGTTTTTCCTAATGGCGGACTGGTGTTCAGAATGTAATGTATGGTACTGAACGGCATGTGATTGTAGTCAAAGGATATGCTGAACATTCATCGTACAGTAAATTACTGTCTATATTTCACTGCCATCTTCCTTTTCATGTACCGAGCAAGTCAGTGTCAGTTATAAAAATGATTTCATAATTTGGAATTGTTGTTGAATGTATGGAACTGTAGGAGATGGGTGTACTTGCTGAAGAAAAGTGCTGAAAGAAAATTTTATGTCAGCGGTCCGCATGTGGCAGAAGAAATGGAGGAAAATATATGTCATATGTTTTAAAATATTTTGCCAGCAGGTCTTTGTTGAGTGTTTCAGAATTTAAGAAGCGTTGAAATTTGTTTGCAAGCAGAGAGATGTCATTTTGAATGTCTTTGGTGGTCCACTGTAAGAACAGTCAACGTAATATAGAGTAGAGACAAATAGTACCCACAGTTCACATATACTAGCGAGAAGAAGGGCTTGTAGTTTATTGGCTGCTCGGCTGGGTGTATGAGGGGAAACTTCCAACGGGGTTATGTAAAAGGTAAAGCAGTCCCAGTATAGGCCTGGACAGGCCCAGAGGGTTCCAGGAAGTTAAGGCTCCCAGATTTCTTGACAACGGCACAGGATGGTGGTAGATTGTCAGCCTTACGCAAACAGGGTTATGTAGTGCCATCTAATGAAAACCCCCCCCCATGTGTGTGTATATGTATATATAGTGTTTGGGGTGGTTGTGCCGTACTTTTGAGTACTGTTTGGATGCATGAATAGTGCATGTCAGGAGTCCTGATATGGTACAGAAACCTCATGGTTTTCATAAATTGAGAAAGCCTTACAGCTGCTGAGGCTTTATGGTACAGCATTTATAAAAAAGTGTTGTAAGTTATTACAGCCTGTCAGTGAATTGCTCTTAACACAGCTACTGAGCATACAGATAAAATTCAGTTTGTAACCAACTGTAATGTACCACAATGTGTAAATTGCGTGATAGTTGAATGTCAGGAGAAAATACAGATAAACTTTGTTTGAAACACCCCCGTTGGTATAGCAAACACATTATCTATGAATATTCACCATCACAACCAACTCATTTATAAATTGTTTTATTTATATGGCACCCAGTTTTGACCTTATACTCTGTTCATCATCAGGCCATTACACAAGAACTTTAAACATATATAGGAACTAAAAGCATAAGTGGGAAAGTTCCTCTTATATAAAAAAATATATATTTTTTTTTAATGTAAAAGGGGGAGATCACCATATGCTTTTAGTTCCTGTATGTGCTTCAAGTTCTTGTGTCGTGGCCTGATAATGACCCGATTTTAGGGTTGAAAATAGTTGCCTTATAATTAAAACTATTTACAGGTGAGTTGGTTTTGAATGTGAATATTTATAGATACTGAGAAAATACAGAGTATATTCGTGTGAGACATTGAACTGTTCAGCAGTTTCAGTAAAAGTTAACTATGTACTTCTATGGTTTTTTTCATTGAATTACCAACAACAGCAGCAGCACACACACACACACACACACACACACTCCTTGTACAGCTGTTGTCATAAATATGTTCAACTAGTCAGCTTGCAAAGCTTGTTGAATTTTATATTTTGGAATGTTTGGAATTTTTATTGTGGATTGCAGTGTATAATTCTGTATCTGAATTAATGTGTATATAATTTAAGCCAGTAACTTTTCTCTTATGAATTATATTCTAGTAGTATCTATTGTACAATACTTGACTCACAGTTGTTCATGGTTTAAGTTAATGATAACTTGCACTGGCCTTATAATACTTGTGCTTGTTTGGGTTTATAAACAAGCATACTATGGCACTTGTTGCTCTCTATAATGTATTGTCATGTCATGTCATGTCATGTTGTTATTCCAACATGTGTAGGTGCAGGGACTGCAGGAGGTGCACATCCTAGTGACCCAGGAACCGGGAAGGTATTAACTGGTGATCTTGACAGCAGTCTCGCATCTCTTGCACAGAATCTGTCCATCAACAAGGGGAGTCAGGTGACAGTAAAGTAAGTACAGTTGCTTATTCAAACTTATAGAACCATTTTGGGTACACATGGTGAATACAGTTCTGTTCCTGAGGGATATGTAAATTTGTTAATACCATAATTAGGTAACAGGGCAGTGTGGCCCACTTAGGCCACTTACAGATATTTATTGTCAGAAATGGAATTCCTTTTGGACTAGCAGAGGTTAGTCAGAAACTTGAGCATAAGAAGGCATAATTCGTAGTAATCTTGGCCATGTTACATAATATGACAGATGTAGGCATTTATTTTTACTCAGAAACTGGATGGCATTGTCTTCTAGAAACTGAAGGGTGGAGGATTTAACAAGAAGAGTCCTATAGTTACATTGACTGAATGTGTTTTACAAATGTATTTCAAATAGTAATAATAATAATAATCTTGAAAATGACGCTGCCACACCTTCTTGAAACGTCATACACCAAATGTCCAGTGATGCAGCACCACATCCCAGAAGAACTCAGAACACATTTTCTATTTTATTTTTTGTAGAGGAGTCCAGTGGAATTCACCAAAGAATGTGGCGAAACCTGGTGGCACTGGCTGGAGCCCACAACCAATGGCTGCCACAACAGGTGCAGGTTACAGACCTATGGTGAGGCTTCTGTTGTTATCATTTTGTCATTGCAATACCCTGCTGCTTGTTTTAGTTCTTTAGGTTTGTTAGTGTTCTGATTTATTTTTCTGTTTTTCTCAATGGCCTGAGCATGAAGGTGGCAATGTGCTGTACTATTTTCAGGGCCAAGGGATGTCTACCATGAATGTCCCTGTTCAGTTCCCACACTTGCAGCCTATGGTGAGTACCCTGGCCTTGACTCTGCTTTGTAATGTCTGGTTTGCTTTTCATATCAACAATTCTGTTTCAAAGTAATGTACTTCATCATATTTAACTGTACATGCTGATTCTTAGAATGAATTGTAAGTCAGAATATGCTCATGAAATGATGCCAGTTTAATATGTCGTTAACATTCTGGTAGTCTGTGAGAGTGAACACACACAGATATGTTGGTCCTTGAGAAATAACATGGAAAAGGAAAGTGGATGTGATGTCAGAAAACTGAAACTGCTTATACAAAGGTAAAGTTAGCTCCACTCAGTTTTAACCTGCCTACGTGGGAGATGAATGATCAGCTTCATATCCTGGCTGCTGTACCCACTGTAAAAGGTCACCTGTACCAATTGAACAGGAGGCTGGGTGGGCTGCAGAGCTGGTCATGATGTTCTGGAAAAGAGAAAAGATCTCTTGTGTGATTTCAAGCTTCAGTAGATGAGAAGTGCACTCTTCTGGGCTATGACACAGTGAGTATTCATTCCTTTCCGATGTTTTGGGACAATGTGTCAGTCCCATCTTCAGGGGTTAAGAATCCAAGAAGATGGGACCAGTAGGTTGTCCTGAAACATCAGCAAGTAATTAACACTACTCACTGCATTATAGCCCAGAAGAGCACAGTTCTCAAAAAATCTCTTGCTTGTGCCTGTAATTGGTCCCCAGATCATCCAGCCTATAGTCATGTCACTATAATGACTACCCTATCCCTGCTCTGTATATATGAGGGTTGATCCAAAATTTTCCGGACTGACGCTGTAAAAATCATAAAACTCATCATAAGGCCTATTGGCCGCCGTCACCCTCAAAGTAGTTCCCTCCTGCATATAGACACCGGTCCCACCGTCTCCTCCATTTTTGGAATGCTTCCTGGAAGTCCTTTTCTGTCAGAGTGTCAAGCACTCTCTGCGATTCGGCCTGGATCTCCTCATTGGTATCGAACCGGCATCCATTCAGCTTCAGTTTCATTTTTGGAAAAAGGAAGAAGTCACAGGGTGCCAAATCAGTGGAGTACGGTGGGTGGGGGATAACAGCAATTTTGTTTTTCGCCAGAAACTGGTGGGTGAGGATGGAAGTGTGAGATGGGGCATTGTCATGGTGAAGCAGCCAGGTCTGTTCTCGCCAAAGTTGGGGGCGATGTCTTCACACTTTTTCACGCAGTCTCCGCAAAAATTTGCAGTAGAACCTGGAATTCACAGTTCAGTCTGTTGGGACAAATTCTTTGTGCACAATCCCCTTGATGTCAAAGAAAGTGATGATCATGCTCGTGAGATTGCTTGTCACCTGTCTGGCCTTTTTTGGCCTTTGTGATGTGGTGCTTTTCCACTGGGAGGATTGGTGCTTTGTCTCAGGGTTGTAACTGTAAACCCAGCTCTCATCACCAGTGATGACCCTAGACAAGAATGTTTCATCGTCTGAGGCGAGCTGACAAAGTTTAGTGCAGACGTTGACACACTGCTGCTTCTGGTCAGCTGTCAGGATCCTGGGAACAAATTTGGCTGTGACACAGTGCATGCCCAATTCTTCCGTCAGAACCCGCTGGCATGTCCCATAACCAACTTCCACCTCCTCAGCAATGTCGCGAATGGTCCAACTTCTATCCTGACGGATGAGCTCTTGAATTCGTGCAACAGTTTCAGGAGTTGTGCAACTTATGGGTCTCCCTGTGTGTTCATCATTGTCAACTGATGTGTGACCAGTCTTGAACTGGTAATGCCATTGAAACACCTGTGTACAACTCAAGGTTTGGTCCCCGAAACCTTGATGAATCATTTTGAGGGTATCCGTAGCACTTTTCCCAAGGTTGGCACATAATTTGATGCACACTCGCTGTTCCTTTCTCTGATCCATCGTGAAAATCGCCACGGGTCACGTACACAACTCCAAACAAACACGTGTAAAAACTGTCCACATCATCCTACCTACATGAAACTTGGCACGCTGACTCGTTAAACATGGTAGTCATACCATCTACCAGTGCTTCACACTACCACAACTGCTGTATAGATGGCGGCACCAGTATGGAAAATTTTGGATCAACCCATGTACATATATGATGAAAATGTAGTTTGCTTACATGCTTAATTTGATACACACACATTCACTGGATCACTTCATGGTTTTGTTAAGCTGTAAAAAGACTGTATCAACTCCAAGTAGTCTCTTTCAAGGATGTTTGCATGTAGACATTTTGTGGGCTTGTGTGTTTCCCCTATTCATAGTAGAAGTTCGACCCTTATTAACATCTTAGTTGCGTAACTGTTAGTATAACATGCAGAGTAGAAGTCACTGGTCCCACCTCTTGTCAGCAGGTCTGTATATCTGTAGCACTATTGACTTGGCTGTGGGAGGCACCAATTTTGAACTATGGCTGCACTACTGGCTCTATTGCTTGTAAGTTTTCTGTGGTTTTGCTGTTTGTTGTTAGGGTGTGCTGGGATTGGACCTTGGAATGGGTCATAACTGTTCCGTCAAAATTCTTACCATTTCATCGTTCAAAATTATTGTTCTGACACATTCACTAATGTATTGTCAGTGCATTTGAAGTAATGATTTTTTGTTTTGGCCATAAACTTGTCACCCATAGGACTTGCGAGCCTTCAAGACATTTTGTTTTGCACTTCTGAACATTAAATGTTATGTTTGGTGATCCTTTGTGACCCTTATTTGGATCATAGCTGGAGTTTTGGACTCACCAGTTGTTATCTCCAGTTTTGATCTAATAGGAATTTTCTTGCTTTTAGACATGTCAGTTTACAGCATGATATGGTAGGATGTTGTGAACATTGAATAGGAAAGATGTAGAAGGAAACAACTGTGGACTGACCGAAGGTCCTGTCCCTACAGTTGTCTGCTGGAAGGACTGAGGAAAACCTTACAAACCACAGTCATGATGGCTGATTTCAAGGCTGGAATTCTGACCCTGGACCTCCAGGCTCTGTCATTCATTGGAAGAGGTTGAAAAGCACTGTTATAACTGGATGTACAGAGTTTTAACATCTGTGGGTGCTTTGAAAATCTACTTGGATTCCCAGTTTGTGTAACTGTTTTTAAGTTTCTGGATGTAGAGTAAGCCTGTGGCACGAGTACTTCTAAATATTGTTTCCCTGTGAGATGTGTTTCCAAGCCTTCTTGTGATTCCAACTTCATACGAAGTCCTGTTTGGACTAAACAATCTCCATATATGTATTTGTGTGTGTGTGTGTGTGTGTGTGTGTGTGTGTGTGTGTGTGTATATACAGGGTGTCCCAGGAGAAATGTACCAGACTTCGGGAGAGTGTTCCTTATGTTAAAGTATACCGATATAACCCAAAACACCTATATCCAAGGTTGAACGGTTATGGAGATAATGGCCAGAGAAAAGTGGGGGCTTCTTGCTTTTCCAAATACAGCAACCTGCACAGCTGATGCATCACGCGAGAGTGCTAATGTCCTTGAGACTGGAATGCAGTGTTAATCGTGCCTGCGTGACGGTTAGTTGCTTGCATGGTGTTGCAAGAATGCCTTTTGTGTTTTCCCACGTGGAATATTGTGACATGCATTTTGTGTATGGATTTTGCAACGCCAATGCACGTGCTGCTGTTGAAGAACACCAAAGGCGTTTTCCCGACTGAAGGATTCCGTCTAGAGGTGTTTTTACTCGTATTAACCAGACATTGCGTGATACTGGCGGTCTTCCAAGTGTTGCTGTGTGGTCTGAAAGGTAGGTGGTACAAATGATTAACACACGAGAGAACATTCTTGAGATGGTTCAGAGAAGTCCACGTCTGACCACTCATAGAATGGCCTCTCGCATCGGCGTATCATGTATGCAGGTGTGGCGAACTTTACATGAGGAAGATTTATATCCTTACCATGATCAAAGGGTACAACATCTGGAACCAGGCGACCATTCTCAATGTATGGATTTGTGCCGCTGGATAACAGCACATCCCAAACTGTTAAGCGTCATTTTATTCACAGATGAAGTGTCTTTTACCCGGGACGGCATAAATAATTCAGGGAATGTGCGTACGTGGTCCCATGAAAATCCACATGAGACACGTGTAACCAACTTCCAAAGGAGATTTTCTGTGAATGTATGGTGTGGTGTGCTTGGTAACAGGTTGATCGGACCTTTTGTGT
>Ga0123354_10016668_pt1 | contig 11513 bp, 4 predicted proteins | sample TergutLab28metaG_2_FD_97872 | JGI IMG/M metagenome (GOLD analysis project Ga0123354, IMG submission 97872) | Labiotermes labralis P4 segment gut microbial communities from Petit-Saut dam, French Guiana - Lab288 P4 | ecosystem: Host-associated > Arthropoda: Insects > Digestive system > Gut ... | reverse complement strand
GACCACGTGACACCCCTCTATCCGCAAAAGTTGGCACTAACTTCGCCGACCGGCGGCGGCTGCTCTGTCGGTATAGTTCGCGTGCGGACTAAGGCCACGGAGTTTAGTTTTAGTTTAGTGCATCCAGTTGGTTTAATTATAAGAACTTATCACGATGCACGGTCACCTGAACGTCACTTTCGAGGGATATTTGGAATACTTCACAGTTACTCAAAATTACGAAAGTTTTAATTATTTATTCTACAATTTCTCGCGCAGCGATTAACGATGTTCTGCGGAACCGTGTTTGAGTATCACTGCCTTAGAGACCCTATAGCCATAACGGACGTCGGAAAGCTTGTGACATAAGGAAAAGCACATAGAGGACATTCGAAAAGTGTAGCCAAATAACGAGAAAATTACAAGCTATCCCAAATGTATATGAAGTGACAATAACTGAGATGTCCATTTGAAGACACCCTGTTGTGTGCTATTCTATGGGTACGGAGAGGTTATCTTCTACAGTAGCTTAATGTGATAGCCTGTCTGTGTGGAACGATTATATTAATGATAATTTTTAAGTCATTTTTGAAGCAGTTTAACTTTGAAATATTCCAGGTAAAATAAGTGGAAGGGGGTGAAAGAACGATCATGTTACATTTCTTTGTAAAGGGTATTTCAGAACTACGGCAGTGGATTCGAAACCCAGAAAGTGTTCCTTGAAGGCTCATTTAGTACTTTTTCTACCGCCACAGCAACACAAAAGCTGGCTTCCCCCTAGACAGCATAATTATGTATTCTATGTACCTCTCAGATTAAATAGTAATTATTGCTGTACATGTCATTAACCACTGATTCATTCTAAAGAAATATTTTGTACTCTCTGTGTGGAATGATCTGTATCTCCACATGCACGTGCAATGTAGATGAAGTTTGGTCTTTAAAGGGTTGACAGAGACGCTGCATTGGACAGAGAGTTCCTTTGTTCTTTTTCAGTGTTCATTTCAATCTTTGTAATCATATAAACAACATTATATATGGTATAGCGGTCACAAGCGACTTTGCTACGGGCAGGAAGATCGAGAAATGGAAATTCGATTCCCCCCCCCCCCGGCCATCCAGACTGTTCCTGGGGCCCACTTGGCTTTCAACCCAGTGGATGTATGGGATACTTCCAGATCGTGAAGGGCCTAAACATGCCAATGGCCACTAACTGAAGCCTAGTACCGAGTTTAAAGACGTGCTGATTTATACTTCCCGCTCCGCTTATTTATCGCGGTCTGTTCCTTAATTAACCTGTTGAAACTTTGCGCTACTCTAGGTAATATCTGAACTTCAGTTCTTGCCTGACAGAAAGCACTCAATTCCCCCGTTACAGACCAGCTGGTTAATGCTATCTGGAAATGTTCATGGTTTCTTCTTAGACTTATGAGACACTGAATTATATCATGCAGTCAGAAACAGTGTTTTTAACATTACAGTTTGTAATATATATATATATATTTATTTATTTAAAATTCTTATATATATATATAAGTATTTTAAATACTGTCCTTCAAAAGTCAAACAGAACTCTAAATTTGGTATGGTCAATATTTTAGACGCCTTGTCTATTTGCAGAATTACTAGTGCTGAACAATTCTGAAATAAAACTGTAGGCACTTTGGCCCTTCAGTAGAACACACGCGAGTCATAAAAACTGAAGAAAGACTTTGTGACTTTGTGGAAACAGGAAAGTTTTCGAGGCGCAGTCGGTACCGAAAATTGCTGTTACGTTCCGTCGAATGATCGGACGGTTCTTGAAAGTTGAACTGGAAAAAATTGACATGGAAATGCAAGTAACGTTATGGACTGTAGAAAATAACGAAACACCCCACTGTAAACTGCTGGTGTCAGGGTCGAGATTCGAACTAGACATCTCCAAAACACACAGAGTGTGTCACCTCCAAGCTAACGTCTCCGGTAAATGTGAGTGGTGCTGAAAACTGTAGATGTAATGATAAACATTATAAATCCAGAGTGAGTTTGCTGTGAAGGCAATGTATATTATAATATACTCTCCACCCACATTTGGAATTTTGTTAAAGGTCACGTGAGGAGGTGGGGTCACGATTCGTTCCCATTGGCTTACAATATCACACGCAATCTCCTGTCGTGCCACATGGTGCCACTACGCGCGGGTCCTTCCGCCCTGCCCCTGGATCAAGCAACACGCAGTGCACAGGTACAGTCACAATACGCCACACCTCTAAACGTAACAAATTTATGTCAAGCCACAACGCATTCGTGACAGTTCACAGTAGTTTTAACCGCTCTGCTTACATACGTTTCATGTGTCCAACATCTAAGTAACGGAACAGCATTCATTTCTTTTAAAACACACACACAGACTTCCAAAGAAGTCAGCCGTACTATCAATTTAAGTCACAATTACCAAAAATACAATCAATGTTACCGTAAATTAGTAATTATTTTTTAAAACTCCAAAGTGTTTCGACTGAATGCGGTCACTATCAGGACTCACTCTATCAAAAAACACTTAGTTCTAATTTGCATTTATATGAACAATTAAAAAACTGCATTATATATTATTCATCTGCCATAGTCATTTAGAACATAAAAATAAATTGAGATTACATTAAAAGCATATTAATTACAGCGACAATATATATAATTTTTATACAGTCGTGATAAAACAATTATATAACTTCCCAGTCTTCACATTTGAAACATTTAATAAGTTAGAATAATTATATCGATATCACTAACGAGTGCAATTATTTTTTGAGATTCTAAGTGCAAATGAAAGCTTTCGTAGATTCGTGTGTTGTGCACAGAGTCTCTTGAAGCTTTGGGGTTTTTATAATGAACTGACGGTTGCTGTAAACGTTGTTGTAACTTTGGCGTTTAAGAGTTTAATTGTTGATAAACCAAAAAGGGACAGGATGTGAAATGACAATTAACCACGATATTTACGCTACTGGAAAGAGCAACAATACAATCGGATAAAATACAAAAACATAAATTAGAGGGTAATGTACAGTACATAGGCTATATGCCCCATTACCTGCCTGATAACTAAATGAAGCAGACTTCTTCTGTATGAAGTCAATAATTTCCTGCGTAGCCAATATAATTCTAGGAATTTCTAGAATTTAGAAGTTCATCATTACATTTCAAGGGATTTATTTTCTAGTTCACTAAATAATTCGTATGATTTTGCGATGCTGTTGAAATTTTAAAATTTAGTGCCAAGCTGATATTGTAACACTAGAAGATTTTGGACCCTAACCGCAAGGGAAATTACCAGGCCGTTCATAAATGCTTATTCAATATTTTCGCAGTTCATCTCCGTCCGTCCAGGGCACTTCGTTTTATGGTTAGACGTAACAAGCGGACATATATAGAATTAAGCAGAGACGTAAGATATATATTAGTTCAATAGGACTATGTGTTTTAAAATCGAAGATGAAGAAAAGTGTACAGCGAGCAGCTTCATAATTCGAAATTTCTGCCGAATATTAAGCCTGTTGGACTAATCAAAATAAATTAGTTTAAATTGGCAGACATTTGTCAAGTATTGGTGACACGAAATACATAAATGTATTTGAATAAAGAGAGACCAACTTGATGTCACTTGCTTTTTTATTTCATTATTTAATGCTCAACATGTTTCGGATGTTAATACATCCGAAACATGTTGAGCATTAAATAACGAAATAAAAAAGCAAGTGACATCAAGTTGGTCTCTCTTTATTCAACTATCAAGATGATGCACGGTCCAATAAACACAAGATAAAGAAAATGTATATTTTAAAAATGAAAGGAAGAAAATAAACGTTGCATGCAGAAAGGGAAGGGAAAGGCAAAAGCCTACTAAGGTCGCTCTTAAATCTGCAGATTATAAAATTTGGCATTGGATGCCTCTGTTTTAGAATAGAATCCAAATGTTAGCTCTTCGGTACACAACAACGAAAATTCGGCTGCCGCAAATCGTGGAGAATTTGTTGACCGGCTAAGTACGTGTAAAAATTTACTTTTTAATAATAGAAATGTAGTCTATTATTGGGATTAGTTATTCAGAAATTAAGGCACAGAAGAAAGAAAAGTAGGTGAGGATATTCTAAAATGACATGATATGAAAATAATCCCGACGAAGAAAAACCTGAGACCATATCAAACCACATTAAAGCTCTGGGATCAGCACTGTTATTATGACGGCAAATATATCCTAAACGATACACGGCGTCATAGCCCAGAACATTTAGGTCAATATAACTTTAATTTGAAGCCTTTAAGGCGTTCGTCTTGAGTTTTCGAAGGGACATTGAACACTGAAACTTTAGTCTCATGAGTAAGCGATGTAACATAATGTAATGTCAGCACGTGTGTAAGCTCTAAGTAATGCGACACTAAATATAATATAGTCATCTCATGGCTCGACAGCCTAGGCTGCCACCATGAGGCTTCACGATCAAACACAGTCACACTCCACTCGGTAGTACTCCTCTGGAAGAGTGATCGGTCCGTCGCAGGGACTTCTGCCAGACAACACAAAACGAAGACATCCATGCCCTTGGCGAAATTCGAACCCGCAATCTCAACAAGCGAGCGGCCGCAAACCTACGCCTTAGATGGCGCGGCCACTGGGATCGGCAAAATTAACATAGTTTCATTGGTTAAATGGGTTCGGTCTATTGTCTTATGCACCGTCCCTTTACAGAGTTGCATTTAACAGGCGCTTGAAAACCAAACACCTTTTCTTGCCCCGTTTTCACGCCATCATTTAGCGACCAATCGTCTTTACATTACAGGTATTTATTTTTGGGTTTGGCGACGTTGGCTGGGGTCGAATCCAGGACCTTCGAAACTAACTTACAGCGTCCAACACTACGCAAAATAAACTCATTCTGAAGGCTACCTTGTCTATTGCAACGGTTGTTATTAGTCTTGAAAAGAGAAACTTTCCGTTAAATGACAAAGACAACCTATAGCCAGGATCCAAGCACTCTATCAGCTGTTCCTTACAAATGGACAATAAAGTAACAATTGAATAAAAAGGAACCTTTTTGCTGAGTGAAGTATTCATTACGCTACATATGTCAATGTAAACGTAAAAGGAAGTTTCAAGTGTTGTCTTGTTTGATTGGTAGACGTTAATATTGCAATCCGGCAGGTGCCTCTCAGGACATTCATATAAAATGCCGCACATTGCCTGCTACATTGTCTCCTACTCAAAGCATGTAATTTAATATGCCAATTAACACACGTATATTATGTGTATATTAGCAACAAAATGGTTAAATATAAGCAGAACGCTTTATAACCAACTGAATTTAGCCTATTTCAGACTGGTTAAAATAAATGCAGAGAACTGGAGTTATTTTTCCTTCCATTGTCGCTGCCTATATTAACTTCATTTCAGCGTCCTTCTCTTTGATTTGCTACTCCCGGATGACATGCAGACCACAATGTTTATTCCTTCTCCTTACCGTCGAAAGTTAAGTCACCCCACTCGCTTGCCTTTCGCATAAAATTCCGAAAATTCGAATTGCAAATGGTATAAAGATTTTTGCATGTTTCTCTTGTCACTGACAGCGCATTGCAACTTCCCCCTTCCTATGAGAAGCTGGAAGAAGGGAAATAGCAAGGGATCGCGAGAGATAAAGGAAAGAAAAAGAGAAATGAGAAAAACTGAAAGATGAAAAGGGACAGAAGTTAAGTTAAGAAAAGGAAGGTGAGGAACTTAGAGGAGGGTGAGAAATGGGAAGACGGGTGCAGAAGAAGATACCGCAGACCTTAAAACTTCCTTTTTTTCTGACTTCCTGAAAATGGAGGACATTAGCACAAATTTCTACATTAAAAGGAGCCAGCGCTTATTACTCTCGATTTTTTGCGAAAACAATTACAGTCGTGGTATCCCTATCCTAATATCCGTACTCAATCAACAAATTATCTGACGCACATGAAATATGAAACATCGAGCATAAAATTTATAAACAAAAACACTTTATTTACTCGGGCATATCCAGAAGGAGGCGTAGCATGATAACGGTAATGTTACGAAATGGACTTCTTATCTTTGAGAAGACTGTGTAAGTGACAGACCAGTTTCTCTCCTGCATTAGATATAATGTTAAATTGTATGAAGAATGTAAAATTATGGAATCCGAAATATTTATGCTAACGACTGGATATTCTTGATGTTGAATATCACCGATTCCGATGTGACATGCTTTACATGTATGTACCACAGTCACTCTATGTTGCCTGTGTAGGACTACATATATATACGCAAAGGAAAATGTATTTTTGCACACCCCCAAAAAAGATATTCCATTTCCTTTCAAGAATTTGAAGCAGGTGGTGCATCATATCAGAGAACAGATACTGAGCTATGGAAAATAAATTGAATTCTTGCAGGTAGATACGCCCTATCAGAAGTAACTCACATTTCTTTCTCTCCATTTCTGCATGAGACTTAATACGTTTTTGGCTACTGGGTAAAGAAAAATCTACAAGATGTAGACTGTAACGAGAAAGGAAGTACCTCGCGAAGACTCAGTCCATGTATAAGGGGGTTGCACTACTTTTAAATCATTTTAAGATAAAAAAAACAATTACTGGAAACTCAAAGAAGTAAAGTCTGTCCTGAAGTAGTGATAATCTTTGGGTTGTTGACGAAATTTTGAGTCCTTTAAGATAAATTACGACTTGTTTTCGCGTCCTTTAGACTCCACTCAAACCAGATTAATCCAATCCAAGCCTCGCGTCATTTCTTTGAAGATTACTACCACTCTCCCATCTTGAATTTGATATAATAATAATTAATAACATTTTACATTTTATTGTATTATATCGTTTTAACCAATAGTAAATATTTTTAAAAAGATATAAGACCAATGTAAACCATGGGATCCCATTGGTATAGCGAAGGAATGTACCTTAATTAACACCATCTCCTTGTAAGCCTGATGATGGCCGAATATGGCCGAAACATGTCGCTTAATTAGCCAGTTGTAGATTTGCAACTGTTATTTTATGTTGTGTAAAGACGGTTCATTTCAATAAAAAATCAATAAACTCTCCCATTTGCTGGTAGATCTAATCAGCTGCCTCTTTCCATGACATTTTCTTGCCAAAATGTTGTGTAGTTTTATTTCCAACTTAGGTTTTAGGTCTATTTACGCCGCACAAGTCACAATTCTTGATTTTACAGCCTTACATATATTTGTCTCGTTCAACGAATAAAACTCTTCTAACTGATCAGTGGTCTGCACTATGCTGTTACTTTCAGACCGCATTCTCCTTAGACCTTTTTCATGCAACAGTTTGTAATATTTCAGTATATAAATGCACTTCGGACATTTATACCACTTTGTTATCCTTGGTGACAAAAATTGTCAAAGGCATACACGTGACCGAATATGGGGAAAAATAGGATGAAAGGAGTGAATAAAGTTTCATGAGAGTGTTTGATGAATGTTCTCACCATTTCGATGAAAATAGTCAAGTTGCCTTTGGTCCATCTGACATAGTCGCGAAATATGTTAATAATTGTCCAAAGAGATACAACACAAAGTAGTCTATTTATTATTCTGCAAGCTCTCTCTACATGTTTCGGGTGTCAACCACACCCATCATCAGGTGTACACAAAACTGTAACTACAGCCTCCGGTGATGGTCATATCTTTTTGTACAGCTACCTCCCTCCAACGTGGCCAAGCTGGCCACGTTGGAGCGAGGTAACTGCACAAAATATGACCAGTAGTCGTGTACTCCTGATGATGGGTGTGGTTGACACCCGAAACATGTAGAGTGAACTTGCAGAATAATAAATAGACTGCTTTGTGTTGCATCTCGTTGGACATTTATTAATATAGATAAGCGATGCACGGAACCATAAACATAAAATAGTAGCGAAAGTACTGCGAAATCATAATGTTAATACATCTGACTATGAGAAGGTCTATTCAGAATTAAACACCACACACAAATTTACGTTCTTAGTGCTAGGAAAGAGAAACGTTTAAAACATACTGGTCGATATAAATAGCGCCACGTTAAAATTAAAGGCTCAGCAATTCTCATACAGAGAATTTGCGAGTTCCGTAATATTTTTACAACAAATATACAACATTTCCCAACCCATCATTAACCGGTTGTACTGTCCAGTAGTAACATATTGTGATCTCTACGTGACAGAAAATTAATCTCTATGTATGTATATTGTAGTTTTATTTTAGTGTTCGAAGTATTAAAAGACTTATTAGGCCTCTATGTGTACGGGCTGGGATAGATCAGTCGGTATAGCGACTATCCACGAGCTGCAAGGTCCGGGGATCGAATTCCGGTGAGGGCGAGATTTTCCGCACCGGTCCAGACCAGTCCTGCGACCAACGCAGCCTCCTATACAATGGGTACCGGTTCTTTCCCGGGGGTAAAGCGGCCGGGGCGTGGCGTTGACCCCTACCCCTATCTAGCGAAGAGGTTAAAGAAAGAGTTGGCTAAAAACTACTCCCCTCTGGGCCTTCGTGGCCTGTTCTAGAGGGAATTTTGCCTTTACCTTAGGCCTATATGTGAATGGTTCTGTGAAGCTATAAAACCTGCAGTGATAGGAATCATTACAAGCAAATATACTCGTATTAGTAAATTTCTACACAGTCAGAGATACACGCATTAGCATTAATCCTAATATTGAATGATAAAGAAAGAACAAATAAGAAGATTAGAGAATAGAAAAGTGCAAGAAGATGTTCCAATTGAACACTAAAGTTAAGAGAAAGAAACGGTAGGATATATACAAATTTTCCTAAAAATCGAATGAAAATTTTTATTTGTGTGTAAACTGAAGGAAAAGTTATTATTTATACGGTACACAAAAATGCAAATGGCAGTGCCAGACGTTGTAACCGAGACAGAACCGCCCGTTATTCTTCTACACTTTAGTTTGTAAGGTATGGACAAGCACAATAAACTTTACAAAATATTAGCACCTTTGTTTCATAGGGATTCAAGATCTGAAATCTGGAATATTTGATGACCTGTAAGTGTTTTCACATATAGGTGACACTGTATTCGTGCTACCGTTAAGACCGACGATGTCATTTCAAATCACTTTTGCAGAGTAAAATTCGGCTTTCTGGATAGCTTTGTCGGTATAGCGACTTACTTCCGGTTTTGAAACCCACTGGGGGAGACATTTTCCCTAAACGTCCAGACCAGCCTAGAGGCCCAACCAGCCTCCTTTACAGTGGGAAAATTTTCTCTTTCCCACAGGTAAAGCGGCTGATGCGTGTAATTAACCAGATTTTAAAATTTAATTATGTATCATAATAATTAACACATATTCTAAAAACCTTTTGTAGAAAAATGTTAAATTTGTGATTACGTAGCCCGAAATAAAAATCTAGGTAAACCAGTGGAAGGAATGATAGTGGTTTACCATTAAACCTTACAATGATGATGATGATGATGATGATAATTATAATAATAATAAACGATTATGCATTTCATCTATTTTAATAATTAAGTAATTATTTATTCGAGTTATATAGAGTAAAATTGTAGTTATTTCTTTTGTACACTATGACAATTATCTTGCAATATGGCAATTGCACATTCGACGTACGAAGTGGACATAAGTGCCGAAATATTTTGCAAAGTCCGTATATGAATGTACAAAAGTAATATTATTGAAATAAAAATCCATACAATTGGTATGTAATATTACATTCAATCTGACGGAAAGCCCATTCAAATTTTAGGGGAAAGTTTGACACTTTCCACTAATGTTAACAATTTTCATAAACAACCTTAGCTTTGATCCAGTTTATATACAGGGTGAACACAAAAACACTCCTTGATTTCAAGTAGTTATAAAATCAAAACGTACTGGAATATTCTTACAAACCTGGTGGCTACAGTTGCATGAACTCATACAGTTTCATGTGGTATCACACACACTCAATGTCGATGCCATAATCTAGCTCGGACCAGACTCTCTGCAGCATATCCAGCGTGACCGACTTGACAGCTGAAGTGATGCATTCTTCCAGCCATCCACGTTTGCGGGTAGTGGAGGTACATAGACTCTTTCTTTCATGTACCCCCAAAGGAAAAAGTCACAAAGGTCAGGTCCGGTGATCTCGGTGGCCACTTGCAGAACACCTGGTCATTTTGTCCAGCGCGGTCAATCCATCTGTTTGGCAAGTGGTCGTTGAGAAACGTGCTGACAGCGAGATACTAGTGACTATCTGCAGTCCCATATTTATAAAAATATTCCAGTAAGTTTTGATTTTATAACTACTTGAAATCGAGGAGTGATTTTGTGTTCACCTTGTATTATAATCCTTGAAGGACACTCTGAAATTGCTGTTTCAATAAAGATGCACATTATAATTTTGCGAAGTTCTCAAACGTAAACATTATTGCGTGTGGCTGCTAATAATTACGCAAACTTTTTACCGGCAAAAGTCGCAGTGGTAAAAACACCGACACCTGAGTACATCTCGACTGCCACCTGGCGTACGTATCTGCCTGACCGCAAGAGGACACAACAACAATGTATAATTTCTGAACTTGTCAAAAAGTGTATAAATTGAGAGACAAATTCAGAGCGCAGAAATGCAATTATTTCCGTAATGTTTATCAGAAAATTTATTGGTCACGTATTTGAACGCGAAAGACAAATCGACAGTTTGTTATGAAAATATAATAATAATTTTATTTATAGAAAATTTGTGTGAAGCAAGATGATTTTGGTGTGTTTTGATTCTTAAGTTTTATATACCTGTCCAAGGTATTGTCATTGTATATTGTTTATTATTTCTCGTGCCGAATCCATTCCTCACGTTTTTATGTTCAGAAAAATTTCCATTCTTACCGTCAAATCTGTATAGTTAGGGACTTTACCAAAATTGCGAAAAGCGACTATCAGATTCATCATGTCTGTCTATCTGTCTGTCCGAATGCAACAATTCGGCTCCCACTGGACGGATTATCACGGAATTTGATACTTGAGTATTTTACAAAAAAACTGTAAAAAAAATTCAAGTTTAATTAAAATCTGACAAGAATAACAGTTCACATGAAGACGTAATTACATTTAAGAAAACGTCTCGCTGAATTCTTCTGACAATGATGTTTCAGACAAAGTAGTAGAGAAAATCAAAACACATTTTTCAAGTTCCATAACGTTTCTAAGAAATTCCTTCCATATGTGAAAAAATATGTTAGATGTAAACAGGCCAAAAATGGCAACATAATACGGCGAATGCCCTATTCATGCTGCATAAATAAGGCTACATATACACACTCGGACTCTGCAGTACAATTTGATGCTTGTTGGACCGTACATCATCGTGAAAACTGAAGAATAAGAACCAACTAGTTGCTATTTATTATTTTATTGTGTTTCTAATATGCTCAATATGTTTCGAGCACTACTATGCCCATCATCAGGAGCTCGCGACTATAATGTTGATTACCACATTGGTCGTTTCGTTCTTGGTTTGCTGTATGTTGGAGGTTAG
>Ga0123354_10016665_pt1 | contig 11514 bp, 4 predicted proteins | sample TergutLab28metaG_2_FD_97872 | JGI IMG/M metagenome (GOLD analysis project Ga0123354, IMG submission 97872) | Labiotermes labralis P4 segment gut microbial communities from Petit-Saut dam, French Guiana - Lab288 P4 | ecosystem: Host-associated > Arthropoda: Insects > Digestive system > Gut ... | reverse complement strand
GTGGCGGACGCTTGTGAGTGCGGTAATGAACCTTCGGGTTCCATGAAATGTGGGGAATTTCTTGACTAGCTGCAAACCAGTTAGCTGCTCAAGAAGGACTCTGCACCATGGAGTAAGTAAGTATCTAGATGAAGTTTTGTTCCTGTACGAATAACCACCTCTTTTCATACAAAACAATTTTTTTTTGCAGATCTTCTTAAACGCACTCATCTTAACATTGGTTAAATAACACCACCAGTGGTTTTATTCCAATTTCAAAATTCGTCAACAAAACATTACGAAGTGGTCAGTCACACTGGGACAACTTCCTACACTTAACAGCTCCTCCCACACTCCTCTGTCAGACATCTCATACTTCAAAATACGTAAATAAACTTGGGAGAAGAATGCAATACGGAATTTCTTCGCCAAAAATTTCAAGGCATTTTGCTATATAAAACTGTAACAATAATAATAATAATAATAATAATAATAATAAGGCAAATCCCACCCTATAACAGGCCACAAAGGTCCAGTGGTAGAGTAGAAGTATGTCTCTACTCTTTCTTTAACCTCGGCGCTAGATGGGGTGGGTGGTCAACGCCACAACCCGTTCGCTTTACCCCCCCGGGAAAGACCCGGTAGTCATTGTATAGGAGGCTGGGCGGGCCCCACGGCCGCTCTGGACGGGTACGGAAAATCTCGCCTCCACCGGGATTCGATCGCCGGACTGTCCAGCCCGTGGCGAGTTGCTATATCGACTGAGCTATTCCGGCCCACAATAATAATAATAATAATAATAATGCAATTCTTATTTATTGACATTATATTTTAATTTTATAAAAGTAGTGCCAATAATAATAATAATAATAATAATAATAATAACTCGTAGCATCCCACATGCCACTAAAAGGCCAAGTGTTCGTGACCGCACCCCCTTCCCGCCCACCACAAAAACTAGAGAAACATCTGAGTTCAAGTCTTAAGACGAATTAAGAGAAAATTAAGACTCCAAAACGCAGAATACATTTTATAATATGTACAAACACACACCACCGACCTCGTATCGAGCGCCTTCAAAGCACAGCGAGTTTGAGAGCAGCCATGTTGATTCTGGTGCGCCTCATTAATCATCCCCACATCACAGGTCTGATTGGGACTGGGGACAGGCTACTTGGCGTAGCGAGGGATGTAAAATATACGGCGCGCTGTTCATTGGGAAAACGAGTGCATTTTGCTGTCTAGGGGGAAAAAAAACTTCGGCTTGTTTTCCCTATCTCTCAGACAAGGATTGCGAGAGATGGGGTGAGGGAACGTTTCCAAGTGATTATATACATATAATTTGAGCTGATAAGTTTCAATAAGTGAGTACACGGGTGTGCACACGTGTATGCGTATGTATTGCTAGTTTTTTCTTATGTTTATTAGACCGTGTATAATCTTGATAGTTGAATAAAGACAGACCAACTTGATGTCACTTGCTTTTTTATTTAATTATTTAATTAAATAACTCAACAAATAAGTCGCAAGCTCCTGAGGATGGATGTATTAACATCCGAAACATGTTGAGCATTAAATAATCAAATAATAAAGCAAGTGACATCAAGCTGGTCTCTCTTTATTCAAGTATTGGTAGTTATTCATATGCGGTTTATCGAAAAATGTCAGTATAACAGAACACAGTGGAACGGTAGGATGAGTAAATAACGAATGGTAAAGAATGTGGTAGGAGTCAATCGTGGCCTGATACAACGTGTTATAGCAACAACTGTTTGGATGGACTGAGGAGAAACATGAAGGAAGACCCTCAGCCAGAAAAGCAAGTATGTATTCAGGCCTTCATTACAATAAACTGAGAATACAAGTCAGACGCTTTACCGCTCGGTGTATGTATAGATGTATATGCAGATGTACAGGGTGTTCCGCGAAGTGATGATCGAATTTCAGGAGCGTGTTTCAAAGATCACACGAAGCAAAAATTGCTAATTAACTATAGTGATTACATACTTACATATATTCCTGTGTATTTTACCTCCCTGAGAATGAATCGATACGCGTTAGAAATATGGAAAATTGTATGTAGTCAAACACAACTCTGTCACATGAGGTGTATTTAATGACTATATCATGGACAACTACATGTTTCGGCCTGTACTGGCCATCTTCAAGTTGTCTTAAAGGAACTTCAGATCTTACTATAAGCATGCACGCGCACGTGGTGTAGAGATCTCTACACACGGGCCTTATTAGCAAAAACAAAGACAAAAAACAGGAATCGAATAAAAAACAACACAAAACAAAAACAGATACAGAAAAATAAAGCTATTGACAACCTGAAGATGGCCAGTACAGGCCGAAACATGTAGTTTTCCGTTATATAGTCATTAAATACACCTCATGTGACACAGTTGTGTTTGACTGCATACAATTTTCCAAGTTTCACACACATACAATGGGGATGACACACTTCCTAGCGTTAGAAATAGTTCAACATAAACGGTAGGATATGTGACATCGAATAGCTTTATGTACTGGGAATTTAATAAATAGTAAACCGTAGTTCATTTCCACGCCGCTAGCAAGTTAAGCGCTAGTTAAGTGTGCTAACTCCGCTGTATCAAGTTCGAGTTTCTTCTTGTACACGTACTTGGCGAGTGGCCGCATTTCTGTGTTCTTCTCCGGTGACTCACCTCATCATTACGCTTCTTTACCTTCCAAAATTTGTTTAGTTTATTACTTCAGAGATTCAAATCCCGGACTAAAGTGCTACGGTTTCCGTATCCCTATTTGGAGTCCCAACCTATGGCTTATGTTCTTTCCATATTTTAACACATTTTCATTTATAAAACCAACTAAAGGCATTTGGTGTACACAATATTAAACTCTTTCATTGCTCCTACATGTTTCGGTATATAACGTTTCCATCACCAGAGAGTTCACACACCAACGCGACACTTGCTAAAATACAGTAGATTACAACAGCAAAGTTCAATACAAGTAGCATTCTGAAGCATGATTCGAAGTGTATAGCCACCTAGTACTGTCCTTTCCAAAAATCAGGAAACGTATTGTCTCATTTTGATGTGCTGACTTCACCACAGACTGAAGGACCGAAGAAATTTGACTCAATTGCCAACAGGGCAGAAGATATGTCTCTTCACCTCAGCGTCGACATTGGCTCTGGGTCCCCCCCATCTTCCTAATCAGTTGGTGCCGACGGCTATTCCACGAAGGTAAAGCGGCCGGTACGTAAAACTAAACACCCATCTCCACCGCGTGCTGAGTTTAAAAATGAGTGGACTTATACTGACCACCCCCATTTTGTATGCATGCTGTGTACTTCGAATCAAGCTGCGAAGTGCTACACATAATGAGTGTTACTGTTGTAATCTATTACTACTGGGACTGTAACCTGAAGTGCCATGCTGTTAAATAGCCACCTCGACACAGGTTTTTCTTGGTTTCCCTGTGTCTATAAGCAAATGCTGCGATGGTTCCCAAGACTCCAAGTTGCCACTACATGCTTCTCATGTAGCCTTCCCGACTTAAAGTTATTAGTAACCAATTTCATATTTTGTATACATGTAAAATAACCACTGCCACCGGGTAACAACCCAATTGCAGTAAATAAATAAATATATATTACATTTTAGCAAGTTTTAAGGTTGGTATATGACCTCCCTGATGATGATGACAAAGTTATATGTCGAAACATGTAGGAGTAATGAAATAACGTAATATTTTGTATACATAAATTCAATTAGTTTGTCTTAGACATAAACGATTTAATTAAAATATAAAATAGCATTTGTTTAGTTCAACATGCCAGGAATTCAAACTCCGGACTACCTGGTAGTGTTCCTGCACACCTGTCTGGAGTCCCGCTTCTTCTTATACGTATTTTACAACGCGTTTCTTTTATAAGTCAGATAATCAAACCCTGTGCCCTGTTCGACGTCTCGCCTTAAAATTCATGTCTATCTGATATTTTAAAATTTGTGCCCATATTACGGCAAGGTGAATAAACCCTGGACTTCCCAGCTACATTTCTGCAGCCTTGCTCGAAGTGTCATCACTAATTCAGAAGCGTGAGGGAGCCGACGAGAAGGGAGGGTGAGGAATGTGACTTTTTAATGAGGTGCGACTGAGGTTTGTGATGCGAGGGGAAACCAAAACAAATCTTGCCCTCAAAAAAAAAAAAAGTATAGTTAAATATTTGCGAACAGTTGTGCCAGCCATAAGCCACAGTTGATTTATCGACGTGCCTATAAACATGGACACATTTTATTACGCCGGATTTCCATTGCGATATGGACTAACAAGGAAGGCAGTGACGATATGAAATCACATTAACAATTACTGCTATTCTTTGGAGTTTTGTACATAGTTCTAAAGTCAATAGTTCAAGTTAAAATTGGCATTTTATTAGGGGACTTCTAAGTGAGAGAAGTGATGATCATGTTTGTTGTGTTTACATACCTGCATATAACACAGTTACAAAAATTACAAATTAATTATTATACAGACCAATAAATGCAACAAAGTAACAAGAAGAACTGCTAAGTAATTACTTACTTACATACTCCACGGAGTAGAGTCCTTCTTGAGAAGCTAACCGGTTTTCAGCTAGTCAAGAAATTCCCCGCATTTTATAGAACCAGAAGGTTCATTACCTCATTCACAAGTGGCCGCCACCTGTCCTTATCCTGAGCCAGCTCGATCCAGTCCATATCCCCACATCCCACTTCCTGACGATCCATTTTAGTATTACCCTCCCATCAATGCCTGAGTCTCCCAAGTGGTCTCTTACCCTCAGGTTTCCCCATCGAAACGTTGTATACGCCTCTCCTCTACCCCATACGCACTACATGCCCCACCCATCTCATTCTTCCCGATTTTGTCACCCGAACAATATTGGGTTAGGAGTACATACAATTAAGATCCTCATTGCATTGTTTTCTCCACTTCCTTGTTACCTCGTCCCTCTTAAGCCCAAATATTCACCTCAACAATAATTAATTAGTTTCCTACTTAATTTAGGGTCGACATATTTTTTGTTTCATTTAAGTAAGTTCATGAGAACTGTAGTCATGTTAAAAAACCATTGTTTAAACAGATTACCTCCCGTTGTGTTTGACAAATTATCAAAATAACGAGAGAAACATTGCAATTAACCATATATTATAAAATCAAACCATTTCTTTTTTATAGAACGCTGCATGTTTCAGCTCGATCGGGTCATCTTCAGGCTTATAAATATATAAAATAATACATAATTATAAACCTGACGATGACCCGATCAGGTCGAGATATTATGCATCTTGTAACAACAAGGTACACTTTTATTATAAGCAGATTGTGTTTCTCATTACATTAAAAGATCACACGGCTTCAATATAAACATTTAAGCGCATAAATGTAAAGAAGTGACAATATATTAAAATAATCCACTTCGCTCCTTGTTTGTCGTGTCTATTTGCATGCACTATAATAATTAATTAAATTATCCTCCCCCCCCCCGGCCTTCTACAATGTATTTGTCAGCCCATAATGATGCGTTTACTACAATTTATGTGTTTACGATTTCCAACACGTGTACTGGACATCAGTCCCTTCCGTTTTAAGTGGCTGCCTGTTGACTTTGGCTATTTCTCTTTTCTTATTTCTTATGGTTCTCTAGTTTCATCCTCCTGTCATTACGTATGCATCGGTTCTTGTTGGTTTTTTTTTTTAAGTCCTGTGGTTTTAAATTTATTAACCAGGGTCTGGCAACCACTTCAGTCCGTATGACTGACTTCGCTATGGGCTACACGACTAACGTGGATCTCGTTGCCCCACAGGGAACAGGGTGGTATTTTTATTCTCCAAATAGTCCAGACTGACCTCTATTCAACTGTTGCTGGGGAGGTGGGGCGCTTCCCTGGAGGTAAAGCGGCAGGAACTTGAAGCTGATCATTTCTACATAACGTAGATGTCAAGAATACGTCCATTCCCCATACATCTTCATGGTGAGGTGCTTGATATTAAAGAGAGACAATTTAGGTTTATATGGTGACCGTCGCTTATTTCGTGCTACATGCCCTCTTTCCCAGTTGCGTTTCACGATTTGCATAATACTTACTCCAGCGCAATTCAGAGAATAAATTTAAAAGCAAAATATAACAGCATGAAGCAACGATTTTCTCTTTCCTTTTTTTTTCCCCCACAAGAAAACACACGTGATAGCACTTAGGGAAAAAAGATATGGCAATTTTATGTGCATTCCTTGTGAAGCGTATATATTTTGCACGTGCGCTCTTGCATAATTTGTTTACCTCACTGAGATTGTCAGCATACCGCGCATATAAATCTGTTTACTGCATACAGTATGCCTTTACCCACATTATAAACACGCGGAACTAAGTCTTAGATTATTTCCCATATATTCCTCATTCGCACAGTGTAGAAAAGTGTTTCAATTTAAAGTTGATGATACGAGCGAGATCTAAAATTATGTCACATAATCATTTACTAAGCGCTGAGTAATTTCTTTTTTTATTATAAAACCAACTAGATGCATTAATTTCTCAAATTTATTTTTGGAATAAAACTCTACATGTTTCGGACAGTTCCTCTGTAATAAAACCAACTAGATGCACTAATTTCTCAAATTTATTTTTGGAATAAAACTCTACATGTTTCGGACAGTTTCTCTGTCCATCATCAGGAGTTTTTCACTGTACACACAGCAATACATACAGGTTTGCTGACAGCTAGCTGTCAGCAAACCTGTATGACATATACCATTGCTGTGTGTACAGTGAAAAACTCCTGATGATGGACAGAGGAACTGTCCGAAACATGTAGAGTTTTATTTCAAAAATAAATCTGAGAAATTAGTGTATCTATTTGGTTTTATTATAAGAATTTACCACGATGTACCGTCATCTGAACATCAAATTAGTAATTTTTTATAAAAATATCAAAACTTAGACACTAGCTTCGTATACAAGTACAGATACGCAAATGTAGAGTGCAAAATCGCCTGCAGAGGCCGATTAAGACATGCCGGAATGGAGGTATAGCCCCACTCATTCTTAACCTCGGAACTAGTAGAGCGTAAGTATTAATCTTTATATCCCGACAGCTTTACCCTCGGCTTGGGGACACCAAAGTCGATACGGACATATATAAAAACATAAAAATCCTTTGTAAAGATATTTATTAAAACCAACTAATTGCACATACTTGTCAAACCATTTAAAACCACATGATTGGATTTATTGGATTTTAATCCAATAATGTGGTTTTAAATGGTTTGACAAGTATGTGCAATTAGTTGGTTTTAATAAATATTGTTATCACATTGCATGGTAATAAAATGAAAAAAAATCCTTTGTAAAGATTTATCTCCTTCATGTATATCAACTAAGAAGTTACGGTGAAAGGAAACGTTGATGGGCGACAATAAACAGTACTCCATTATGCCGTGCGGTCTAAGGCGTAGGTCTGTATCCGCTTGATTGCTGGGATCGCGGGTTCGAATCCCGCTGGGGTCATGGACGTTCGTCTCTTGTGTTGTGCAGGTAGCGGCCTCAGCGAAGAGGTGGTCTCTCGTTAAGAATAGCCCCATCGGATGTGTGTCCCATAGTGTGTGATCTGGAAACCTCAACAATGAGAACGCGTGGGCCCGATTGGGGCTGTTGCACCCCAAAATATACGAGGGTGAGTCAAATGAAAATCTTAAATATTTATATATAATTACATGTATACTTTTTAAGGTTTTCATTCGAATCTCCCTCGTGTGTATATATATATATATATATATATATATATATATATATATGTGTGTGTGTGTGTGTGTGTGTGTGTGTGGTGTGTGTGTGTGTGTGGGTTAATTTTATACAATTTGTTCAAAGAACGCGCAGAAATCACAGTCATTAGCTTCACTTATTTCCCATGCTCAAAATAAATTATCTATTGGCTAAACTTCCTTTGTCATGGGTCGGACCTCCCTAGTGGGCCTAGGCCTCATCTATGTGGTTCCTCGATCACACGCAGACATAAGACAGTTGGTAGGACTCCTTTAGACGAGTGATCAGACCGACGCAGAGACCTCTACCTGATCCCGCGGGATTCGAACCCGCAATCCCAGCAAGCGAGCGGCCGCACACCCACGCCCTAGACAGCGCGGCCACTGGGATCGGTTCTAGCTAAACTTATTGCGTTAAATAACCACTAACCAGAAGCTACAGAGACAAAAGTTATCACCGCATTTACTCTCTCTCTCAATAATGGAACATGGATGACGTGGAGGACCACGTCCATTATGAACCCTCCGTTGCGTTCTTTTCCCAGTCAGAGGACATTACGTCTGTGACAAAACGTCATTCCCGACTTGTTCCCAGAATACAACTTAATAGTAACTATCTCACCGTACACGCCTTCTTTATCAGACGGTAGTACAGCGTAAACTGTCTTAAAGCGGAACTTGGAAGTAATCTGTCTTTAGTGGAAAACTTTTACAGTCCGAGAATCTGGAGACCCGAGTATCCAAGCTTCAAGAACGTGTATGACAAGGAAACTGCGTGCAACGGAAGAAACTTCGGATCCCTGCTGTTCCGATATAGACAGGTTTCACTGTACTAGTTTCGTTTGGTATATTTATGAACTATTTTCCAATTATACTTATTCAGACGTCGCTCGAATGATGGCCTTTCGGGCTTTTACACAATGCAGCGTAAGTTCGTCCACACTTTTAAGAAAAAAATTCTTGCCTGCGTTTTCATGGTTACTGAATTTGTCTCAGGTGGCTGTTGAAGTGATCCCAGTAGGGAGTGTCGACTGTATAAGAAGACTGCAAAACACCCTTTCATTAATAGTACGTATTATACAAACTTCCTTTCCCCAATCAACGTAACATCCACCAGAATAAGATTCAGTCACCGTGAAGATGGAGGTAACAATCTCCTCCGAAACATTGTAAATAACTTATATCACACAGCGTAAGAAATCGAAGGTCACAACTTGAGTATATTCCAAGTTCTTCAAATATATTCGTAAATGTGATTTTAAAATACCGTGTAATAGGATGTTATCGAACGTTGCACGTAGTCTGATCCATGATCCGACCGTCTTAACTCCCTAGAAAGAAAACGTATTTCCTTGCGAGGTTGGAGGGGGGGGGGGCAAAGAAGGATAAAACAAGCCCCAATCCACTAACCAAGAAATGATCCTCGGCCCTCAACAAAAATAATTATGATCGGTTATATTTTGAATACTTAACGCACTTTAAACAGAAATCAAGGAGACAGGCAAAATGTTGCTTTATAACGCCGACGCAATGTGCAGAAGTGTCTAGCTGGGCCACATCTGGCAGCGCATCACGCGATCAACTGACAGACGTCGGCGTCACGTCAACAGATCGTATCGCCGGCAAGATGATCATAATTGCGATGGCAGATAAAACGTGTGACGTCATGCTGCCACGCCCTTATCGATTCTCATGCTGCGTGATGGAACATTTCAGAACACTACAGTAAAGTTTGTGGTAATTTGTACAGCCTGAGATGGTGACTCAGTCTGCACTGGTCTGCAACTATAAGCTTTCCGCAAGATGGGAGATGAACCACTCTCAACCAGGTTACACTAAACCCTTTTTAGAGGGACTATTGATATGATATGATATGATACGATACGATATGATATGATATATTTGTTAATTGCAATTGGGTTGACACCCGGCTGCAGCAGTACAGTACACATTTACACGCAAACAATACATTAAAAAAGTAAAGTGATTCCGTTACAAGTCCGGTGTGGCCCAGAGGGTGGGTAGAGGTATAGCTCTACTCTTCCATGACAGCGGCACTAGAAGGGGGATGAGTGGTCAGCAGCACGCCACGGCCGCAATTTACCCCCGGGAAAGACCCGGTACCCATTTTACATGAGGCTGGGTGGGCCCCAGGGCCGATCTGGACGGGCGGAAAATCTCGTCCCCACTTGGATTCGATCCCGGATCGTCCAGCCCATAGTCAGACGCTATACCGACTGAGCTACCCGGCTCACGCAAACAATACATAGAACAACACAGTTAATAACAGAACAACGCAATTAATAACAGAACAACGCAATTAACAACAAGAACAACACAATTAACAACCTAATTGGGAAGAGTGCGGGCAGTGCCCCGTCTCTGCGAGTTATGCCCTGGCATTTGCTTTACAACTGAGGGAAAAGCAGGGAAAACCCTCATTCAGGATAACCGAAGAGTGGCAGCTGGCACGATGAAAACAGAATATGCGGAACAGAACACACATAAAAATAAGAATATATAAACATAACAAAATAGTAAGTACAATAAACTGGTAGCAAGATACAGTCGAACTTGGCTATACCGTATATTCTCGAATTTAATCCGCACCCTTTTTACAGTTTCGGACGGCTAAAAATTCAGATGCGGATTAGATTCGCGGTCGTGAGCTGGATTTTGGAAAAATGATAGAGCCGCTGTACGTGCCGTAAGAACAATACAATACAATAATTTATTTTATGTATTATTTATAATATTATATAATATATTATATTATATTATATTTATAATTTATTATTCATCAGACTCGCCGTCATCACTCATAACTGAATCAGTCTGCCTTGTAGGCAAGGGACGGTTGAAGGAAAGGTGCGGATTAGAACCGCGAACTAACTTTTTTTCCGTTTAAGAAATCGGCAAAAAACTAGTGCGGATTAGATTGGGGTGCGGATTGGATTCGAGAATATACGGTGACTTCATCGAGCGACCGTATTGTGTCGTTATAGACTTGTGTCGTTCTGAGCGAGGTGTATGGTAGAGGTGAAGGAAACATATTTCAAGACAAAATACAGGCCTGCAGGCACATAAATTAATCTAAAAGACAACAAAATAGTTTCTGGTTTCAGTCAAACATAAAAATATATTATTTTATCTAGTGACCGAAACATGTCGTCACCAAGATAAAGTATAATTATATATTGTCGATCGCCCTTGAAGTTTGAGAAAGCAAGTTTGTCCGAAACATCGATGCACTTCTACCAGTATACGCGGTGTCATGCCTAACTTCAGGCTCCCGCCGCGGTGTAAATGGCATCTTCCTACATCTGGGATATTAAGCAGCCCAGATCGGTACCTAGTTAACGAAGTTTCGGAAAAACGTATCGGTGCCATCTTCAAGGGTAAAGGTACAGACTGGTTGTTCCTAAACTTCGGTACCTAACTAGCAATCTACGTTGCGTAACACCCCAGAAGAGCGAAGATCTCATATACATCACGTCTAAAAGCTAATAATCTTTAGAAACAAAAAAACAATTACAATAAACTGTACACAGTACTGTCTTGCTTGGCTGTTTTTACCTTTTGTACATGTTGTAAAATTCTAATTTGTCTCGTGCGTATTTTTGCTAGTTTTAAGTTGTCTTGTGTGTAATTGTTGTTGGTTGGCCGTGTGTATTGTTGTAGTTATCTTATGTGTATTTGCTGTACTATGTGTGTATTGCTGTTTTTACTTTAGATGCCGGACT
>Ga0123354_10016664_pt1 | contig 11514 bp, 11 predicted proteins | sample TergutLab28metaG_2_FD_97872 | JGI IMG/M metagenome (GOLD analysis project Ga0123354, IMG submission 97872) | Labiotermes labralis P4 segment gut microbial communities from Petit-Saut dam, French Guiana - Lab288 P4 | ecosystem: Host-associated > Arthropoda: Insects > Digestive system > Gut ... | reverse complement strand
CAATTGATGCGGGAAAGAGAGTCCGCTTTGAGTTACCGAAGCATAAGCGAGCGTGGTCATTCCGATACCGCCGGCGGCGACCGAAGCATGATAATTCAACAGCGTTTCGCTCGGATTGTTGCCCGGACACATTCCTTCAAAAGCCGCCGACCGGATTGTCCGGTTTCTGAGGGTGAGAGGACCTAATTTTGCGGAGGTAAATAATAGTGACATAATGAATTATTTGTAAATAGTATATTGCATTTAATAAATATAGGGAAAAATTCGTTTTAATTTTCTCCCTTTGATAGTCTCTTCGCCGAACATTTTTTTATATTTGTTGTAAATTGCATTGGCGCGAGGCGTCAGATTGGCAAAAGTCCACAAGGCGAAAACCGCACCGGAAACCGACCATGTCAGCAGGGCAAATCCCATCCATTCGACCACTTCGCCGAAATAATGAGCGCCGGTTACATATTTGAATAATCCTTTGGAAGGAAGATAATGTTTTGAATCGCCGGGTTTACGAAGGTCTTGAATAATTTTATCCGATTGAATATTGAGCGCCATTCCTCCGAAAAAGATAATAGCGCCAATGATAAATTGCGGAGCCCACAGCCAACTGACGGAATACATACTTTCAGGAGATTTGTAAAACAACCATCCGCCTTGCATAAACGCATTGCAGGCATTAAATAAAATACCCATCAGCATGACTATAACCGGCATCTTACTTTTTCCTTTCAATAAAAAAGGAAAAATAAACGACCTTCTGATATAATGCGTTTGAAAAAAAAGAAAAATAATCAGCGGAACCAATGATGTGGACAGGTTAAATGGAATCATTCGAGGAGACGAAAGGCATAAAACAGTCATTAAAATAAAAACAGGAGCTTCCATGCAAAGCCACGCAATTTTGTTATTGATAGCAATGCCCCACTTTTTATTAATGGTGATTCCATAACCAACCTCAATAAAACTAAGCGCAATAAATACAACGACGGCAAGCAATGTCATTACAAATAAAAAAAGGTCATATTGACCAAGTAAATAATTCAAAATAGAAGATGACGCCATATTATTGATGTATTAGAAATCGGTGACAAAGATAGTAATAATATAAGAAAAATAGTACCTTTGTTGCGTTATGCGATTATCTAAAAAATATTTTTTATTATTTATCTTTTTATTTTGTATAAAAAGCGTGCTTTTTGCCCAAAATCAGCCGGATGATGTTGTGGGATATTACCTCACTGCCGACCCTTTTTCAGATGCTATTTCGCAAGTCTGCGTCTATAATAACGGAAAAGGAGCCTACGAAGGGATTTTAATTTGGACGAATGACGCAGCGGGTAAAAAATATGAAGGATTAATCTTTTTGAAAAATTTAGTTTTTAATGCCCAAGAAAATGAATGGCAAAACGGAAATATTGTCTATCCCGGAAAACCTGGAAAATTCAAAACCTATATGCGTTTTGAAAAAGACGGGCGACTTTTCGTAAGAGGTTATTGGATCTTTTCTTTGCTTGGCAAAACAGTGTATTGGACGCGGGAAAAAGATTCAAGGAATCCTATAATACATCATCCGGGTTCTTAAAATAGTTTTAATTTGGGCAGGATGTAGCGGACATTGCAAAAAATAAATTAACTTTGCAAAGTGTATAACAAAAACTAATCTTTATGCGATATATAGACGATTGGATTGTAAAAAATAATACAAAAATAAATGAACATTGTTCTTTATTAAAGCTAACGCTTGATAAGGTAATTCCGGAAATGTTGCCGGGACAATTTGTGCAAGTGCGTGTGGACGATTCCAAGTCAACGTTCTTGCGCCGTCCGATTTCGATTCATTTTATCGATAAGCAAGCCAACGAGTTGTGGTTATTAATCCAATCCATTGGCGATGGAACACGGCGATTAACGCAATTGAAATCCGGCGATTCAATCAATTTGATTTATCCGCTTGGGAACGGTTTTACGCTTCCTGACGATATTTTTACCTCACCGGATAAAAATAAAAAACTCCTATTGGTTGGCGGCGGCGTGGGAGTGGCTCCGCTCCTTCATTTAGGCGCTTATTTGTTTTCTTTGGGTTACAAACCACAATTTCTTTTGGGAGCGAGATCAAAAAAAGACTTGCTTCAAATGGATGAATTTCAAAAATACGGTGTCGTTAATACAACTACAGAGGATGGCACTTTTGGTGAAAAGGGATTTGTGACCAATCATCCGGTTTTAGAATCGGGAGGTTTTGATTATGTGTATGTATGCGGACCCAAACCAATGATGGTTGCCGTAGCTAAATACGCCCGTCAACATTCTATTCGGGGAGAAGTATCGCTCGAAAATTTAATGGCTTGTGGAATAGGCGTTTGTCTTTGTTGTGTTGAAAAAACCGTCTATGGAAATTTACGGGTTTGTACAGAAGGACCTATAATGAATTTTGATACATTAACATGGCAAATTTAAAAGTTAACATCGGTAATTTGGAATTTCGGAATCCTGTATTGATGGCTTCCGGAACCTTCGGGTATGGAATGGAATTTGATGATTTCATTGATCCATCCCAAATAGGTGGTATCTTTGTCAAAGGAACCACGCTACATCCGCGTGAAGGGAACGATTATCCCCGATTAGCGGAAACTTCTTCAGGCATATTAAATTCTGTTGGACTGCAAAACAAAGGGGTTGATTATTTTATTTCAAACATTTATCCGATAGTAAAAAGTATAGATACTCATATCATGGTAAATGTAAGCGGATCAACGATTGAAGAATATGTCGCCTGTGCCGAAAAAATCGATCGTCTGGAAAAAATTCCGGCTATCGAATTGAATATATCTTGCCCTAATGTAAAACATGGAGGAATGGCATTTGGTACGGATTGTATAACTGCCGCTCAAGTGGTAAAAGCAGTTCGCAAGGTATATCATAAACTCTTAATTGTAAAGCTGTCACCAAATGTCACCGATATTACTGAAATAGCTAAAGCTGTTGAAACAGAAGGTGCTGATGCAGTTTCTTTAATTAATACTTTATTGGGGATGGCAATTGATGCAGAAAAAAGAAAACCGGTTTTATCAACTGTGACAGGAGGATTATCAGGACCTTGCATTAAGCCGGTCGCCCTACAAATGGTCTATCGGACGGCAAAGGCAGTCAAAATTCCGGTTATTGGAATCGGCGGAATTTCAAGTTGGAAAGATGCTGTTGAATTTATTTTAGCAGGAGCGACCGCCATTCAGATAGGAACTGCTAATTTAATCGATCCAACCGTTTCAATTAAAGCTGTGGATGGAATCGATAACTATTTAAATAGACACAATTTCAAATCTGTGCAGGAAATAATCGGAGGGCTCATTTGAGACTCGTAGTAGCAGTCGTTATCCAAAAAGTTCTCTGAAAGCATCTTCGACTTTTCTCGCCGTAACAATTTGAATCGAAGTTTTTTTCATATCAAATCCTTTTAAATTATTATACGGAATAAGGATTTTTTTAAATCCTAATTTTTCAGCTTCTAAAATTCGCTGTTCAATACGATTCACCGGACGAATTTCTCCGGAAAGTCCAACTTCTCCGGAAAGACAAATTTCGCGGTCGATGGCGATATCTAAGCTGGAAGATAGAATAGCCGAAATAACCGCTAAATCCAATGCAGGGTCGCTCACACGCAACCCTCCGGCAATATTTAGAAAGACGTCTTTTTGAATTAATTTGAAACCGGCTCGCTTTTCGAGTACCGCTAATAACATGTTCATTCGCCGGATATCAAATCCGGTTGCCGAACGTTGGGGCGTTCCATAGGCAGCAGTACTGACAAGCGATTGTGTTTCAATTAAAAAAGGTCGAATGCCTTCAATAGCTGCCGCAATCGCTGCCCCGCTCAATCCTTCGTGGTTTTGTGTCAAGAGCATTTCGGAAGGATTATTCACTTCCCGCAACCCGTTCCGGCGCATTTCATAAATTCCTAATTCGGAAGTAGAACCGAAACGATTTTTCATACTGCGCAGTATCCGGTACATATAATGCTGATCTCCTTCAAATTGTAAAACCGTATCTACAATATGTTCCAATACTTTAGGTCCTGCAATGGTTCCCTCCTTATTAATATGTCCAATAAGTAGAGTAGGGGTATTGCTCTCTTTTGCAAATTTCAGCAGCAATACCGAACATTCCCGAACTTGGGATACGCTTCCGGGACTTGATTCAATTCGTTCTGTATATATAGTTTGTATAGAATCAATAATTAACAGGTCAGGTTTAATATTGGTAATATGCGTAAAAATCTGTTCCAGATTGGTTTCACAGACGATGAAGAGATTTTCATTGTTTTTTTCCAATCGTTCAGCTCTTAATTTCAACTGTTTAGCACTTTCTTCTCCGGAAACGTACAAAATTTTGAAGGAATCTAATTTTAAGACGGTTTGCAATACAAGCGTTGACTTTCCAATTCCCGGTTCGCCTCCAATTAGTATCAGAGAGCCGGGAACCAAACCGCCGCCTAAAACTCGGTTTAATTCTTGGTCGCCTGTATCTATACGAATTTCTTCACCGGCATTAACTTCCTTCAAAAGAATTGGTTTTGATTGCTGCTGAGTAAAACCGATAAGATTTGAAGATTCTTTTGACAACGATTGCTTGGAAATAAATTCTTCCACATACGTATTCCATTCTCCGCAAACCGGACATTTTCCAAGCCATTTGGGTGAATCGTTGCCGCACTGTGAACACACGAAGACACTTTTTGTTTTTGCCATAATTTTTTTAGCTACGAGTTACGAGTGAAGAGTTACAAGCGACGAGTAAAAGAGTCAGGTAGAAATATGCTTCCTGCAACTCATAACTTATAACGAATATTCTATTAAACATAATAGTAATTATATTAATTTTAATATTTTATTTTTAACAGCTTTCTACGTTGCTGCGTTTATATCGCAAAGGTATGGAATTATTTTGTATAATCAGTACAAAAATATAAAGCAAGCGTTTGTTTTACCCGAAAAAAATTTGTATTTTTGTTCTCGAAATATCCAAAGTTCAGGTTTATGTCTAAAAAGCGAAACATATTATTACTCTGTATCTCATTTTTTTGTTTTCTATCAGCTTATCCGCAAAAAGTCGGTTTAGTATTAAGCGGTGGCGGCGCAAAAGGCGCTGTACATCTGGGCATTATTAAAGCTTTAGAAGAGAATAATATTCCAATTGACTATATTGCAGGAACTTCCATTGGAGCTGTCGTTGGAAGTCTGTACGCAATGGGCTATACGCCTGATGAGATCTTGAATTTGTTTTTGTCGGATGAGTTTTACTATTGGCAAACCGGCAAAGTGGAAGAAAAATACCAGTATTATTTTCGTAAAAATCCGAATCAACCGGATTTTGTTAAATTTAATGTTCCACTCAATGATTCGTTACGAGTCAAAACTACCGATTTATTTCCTAACAGCTTGATTAATCCCATACAAATGAATCAAGCATTTCTACAGTTGTTTTCGCAGGCAAACGCACAATGTCAAGGGAATTTTGATAATCTTTTCGTTCCGTTTCTATGCATTGCTTCCGATGTTTTTAACAAACAAATGGTTGTGTTCCGAAAAGGCGATTTAGGAGACGCTGTGAGAGCTTCTATGACTTTTCCTCTTGTTTTCAAGCCAATATTAAAAGATAGCATCCCTTTGTTCGATGGCGGCATTTACGATAATTTTCCTGTTGAACCAATGAAAGAAGCGTTTCATCCTGATTTTATTATCGGTTCTTCGGTCGCCGGCAGTAAGATGAAAAAGCCTTCCGATATGGATTTATACAAATTGGTTGAAAATGTGATTATGCAAAAAACAAGCTATCACATTGAACCGGATCAAGGAATCATGCTGAATTTTGTTTTGGATGACGTGGGCTTGCTGGATTTCAATAAATCAAAAGCACTTTACGACATGGGATATAAGGCTACTTTAGAACTAATGGATTCTATCAAAGGACGAATTAAACGGCGCGTCTCATTGGATGAACTCACAAAAAAACGGGCGATTTATAAAAAATCTTTGCCTGCACTTGTATTTCGGAATATTTATATAAAAGGTGTCAATGATGTACAAAAAGAATATATCGAAAGCCAATTCTATCGGGAAGATCAAGCCCAATTTACAATGGCGGATTTTAAGAAGAGTTACTTTCGCCTTTTATCCAATCCTAAAATACAAGAAATCTACCCGTACGCTGTGTGGGATTCGATTGGTAAGATATTTGATTTATACCTCAATGTTCAAATTCGAAATGAAATTGAAGTCGCTTTTGGCGGAAATATTTCTTCCATGAGCGCCAATCAATTGTACTTAGGATTAGGATACCGCAGTTTAACGGATTTTTTTTCCGAACTGACTTTGGACATGCAGGTTGGAAATACGTATAATGGCATCGTTTTGTCGGGAAAAATTGAAGTCCCCTCCTCTACTTTTCCGATGGATATTACCGGAAGAATAGCATATAATTATCGGAAATATTATGAAAGCGAAAATTTGTTTATTGATACTGATGTATCTACATTTATTTATCAGCGTGAAACTTATGGAAAAATAGGCGCTGGATTTCCTTTTCAAAATAAAGCAAGAATGGATATTTTTGCGGGATATGGCTATCTGGAAGATAAGTATTACCCGAGTAATACAGGACCATATTATGAAAATAATTTTGACAGAAGCGTTTACAATCTATTTTCTACAGGCGTACTATATAGTAAGAATACGCAGGAGGCTAAACAATATCCTATACAAGGGCAAAAACATCATTTTTACGCTCAATATATTTCCGGAAATGAAAACTTTTTTCCCGCTCAAACTCAAACGGAGACAACGCAATTTCATTCTTGGATTCAATTCGATGCATTCTTATATAACATTCAGGTAATCAACTCCAAATTTAATTTAGGATATATGGCGGAAGGGGTCTTATCAACTAAGAATTTGTTGAGCAATTACACCGCCTCCATTTTGCAAGCGCCGGCATACACCCCTACCCCATTCACTAAAATATCTTTCAATGAAGCTTTTAGAGCAAATCAATTTCTTGCCGGAGGTTTTATTCCGATATGGAAATTGAACTCCACTTTTCATATACGTGGCGATTTTCATGGTTTCGTACCGATTTATCCGATACGAAGAGGAGAAAACGACCAAGCATATTATAGTAAATTACTTACACATCCGGCTTATTTGGGAGAAATCAGTTTAGTAGCTCAGCTCCCGTTTATGTCAATCAGCGTATTTACGAACTATCTCAGTTATCCTAAAAACAATTGGAATATCGGATTGAATATCGGATATTTGATTTTTGGTCCCAAGTTTATTCCACAAAGTCAATAAAAAATTTGCATAGTATTAAAAAAAAAGTTACATTTGCACTCTCAAAATTGAAAATGGCTCCGTGGCTCAACTGAATAGAGCATCTGACTACGGATCAGAAGGTTGGGGGTTTGAATCCCTTCGGAGTCACCGATTGAAAATAAAGCGTTTACGAGTATAAAAGTAGGCGCTTTTTTATTATGATTTGCACACAATTTGCACACAACTTTTTTTATCGCCATTCTGTTGCCGTCTTCATTGCAAGTACAATCGCTTCGCCAACCAAAGCAATATTGGCAAGTAAATAATGTTTTTCATCCCTAAATTGAACGGAACTACCTGCTATTTCGGCCGTATAGAGTAGTTTTTTCCTCAATTTAAAATCCTTTTCGTAAGTTGTGCAACCAAGCGCAAATGCCGTACCCGTCGGACTTAAATTACAGAAAATCACTCCTGCGTCTATGTCAAATTTCAAAATTCTTGTTCCATCCGTATATTCTTTAAATCCTGTTATCAGAAAATCCTGTAAAAAAATTTGTTTGACTTTATCAAATTGTTCATTGGCAAACTGTTTATCTATAAATGTCAAATAGTAGCAGTTTAATGCGGAATACGAACCGCGAATAAAAGATTTATCTTCTATCTTTTTCCCATCTTCGGTCAAAAATGACGACAATAAACCTGTTTCCGAATCAATAAAATCCGTTTTGGCTTTCTTCAACCAAACTCCAACTGTTTTGGCATACTTTCCGTCATTCAGTTTGGCGTAGTTCGACAGTGTAGCAATTGCTACCAGCATGTCAGGGACATAAATATATTCATCCAGATAAGTTTGCAAGCATAGACTTTCATGCTGAAACATTCTGCGATTCATCGTTTCACACAACGATTGAAACAATTTATCATATTTGCTGTTTCCTCCACAAAATTTGTATTCGCTTATCATCCAAGCCAAATGACTGATATAAGAGATATGACTGTTATCACCTTCTAAACTTTCAAGAGGATCTTCACCTCATCGGTTTGTATCATATTGGCGAATTTCTGGCGATAGCACTTTAATTATCAATGAATCAATTATTTGAACGGATTCTTTTTTTGTTTCGGGAAATATATTTGCTATGTTTGTCAGTGAGGTTGAAAACATCGAATAGGTATAAATAGCCCACTCACCCTGAAACTGTTCACCGATTGCCGCAGGCATCTTGTCTAATAATTGTTTTGGGCTAATCATTGTTTGATTGATAAGATATCGTCGCCGTTTCAAAATATCCGCCTTTTCAGTTTCAAATGATGAATTACCATGACACATATATAAAACCCAAATGGTTTTTAATAAGATGATTATGATAATGGTAAATAAAAAAACCATGCGTTTAGGATGTTTGAATTTCATTTTTTCATTTTAATCTGGTTGTCAATTTCTTTGAATTGATTAATCGTTTCTCGTTGGTCGGCAAGCGCACAAAATAATACGGAAACAACAATAGCTAAATTTCTTTGTAGATTTTCAATTGCTTTATCAATATCAAGGATTTGCGGCTTTGTTTTCTTTTTCATGGTTATTTCGAGAGATTCCATATCGTATTCAGTAACCAATTCTGGGTTCATCAACCGAAGTTCGGAAACCAAAAGGTCGTAAAAATCCGTTTCCTTTGCTAATATCTTGTAGGTTTTTCGGCTGGGCATGATTCTATATTCTTATGTATGTTGTTTTTGAAATTTAATGAGCCATTTGTGAGCCAATTGGAAAATTAAATAAATTGCTTATATTTAATTATATACATATTTTCACTTCTAAAATTTAGACGTCGCATGAACCAATTATGAGCCAATTAATTGTATTTGCCATTTGAAAATATAGTTAGTTCCCTTCCCTACTTTCCCCTGCTGTTCTAACCATTTTTCCGCTTGTTGTAATAACCGGGTAGCTGTTGGTTTACTAACATTCAAAAGTTTCTGGACTTCAGAATTGTTAATATTCTCATTATCTCTTACATACTCTATAATTTTTATCAGTTTTTCATCAACCTTTTCTTCTAATAGTTGCGTCTTTACATCTGCATAATAAGTAATCATCAACCCACCCATCATCTCCAATTTTGGTGGCAATAGTTTGTGCTCAAATATAGAGTTTAAAATTTTTCGATAGCCACGTCCCCACGCTTCAATATCACCACTACGAAATAGCGTATTGGCAATGTCAGGATTAAACGGAATGGATGAGTGTTTTTGAAACAATTTGTACATGGGAATCTGTTCCGGCAAAATACCCGGATTCCAAAAAACAATGTGGTCGGTATAAACGCTTATCTGAATGGGAATACCTGATGAATAATCCTTATGTGCTATGCAGTTTAAAAGGCTTTCTCGCAATGCCTTTTCGGGGAATGTCGGCTTTTCTCTCCGTGAAACACCTTCATAACTTATGGCATAAATTATGTATTTGCTTGTGATCAAATCGTATGTTTTATCAATTTGCTCCATTATCGAACCATGTACTTCGTCCTGAAAAACCAAGTCTGCATCGTCTTTAAGGAAAAAACCGATTTTGATATATGCGCCTGTAAAAAATCGTTCAGGGTCGGAATAAAACAAGAGCACTGCCGCTCGTTTCAGATAACCTGTATTTTCATCTAATAATCTCAAATCCTGCAATAAATGTTCTACACCATCATTTAATACTTCATCATCGACGCGTTTACTACGAGCTGCTTCTCTGCGAAATCGTTGCAAAGCTATTGGCGACAATTCATTAACAGTAATTTTAGGGTTAGGAACACTATCCCATTTTAATCCTACACGACCCAATAAAAACTTATCGAGTGCAGCACCTTTGAGTAGCTGTTTTGTACTTCCGCAACGATAATAATATTCGCCATAATAATTAACAGGATAGGGATACGGTTCAATAATGATTTCTATATAAAGTTTATCCGACTTTGTATCCTTCAAAATATTGACATCGGCAATAATACCCAAAATGTCATGGATTTTATTGGGGATATCTTCCGATAATTTTTTAACATCTTTGACGCCGATAACTTCTTTGTCATCGTTAATACCAATGTATATTTTTCCTCCGACAGCATTGGCAAATCCGCATACCCATTTCAGATACTCGTCTTTCCAAATTTTCTTGTATTCAATATTTTGTTTTTCTACTTCCGTATTCATATACCTCACTTTCCGACAAAAGTACTGATTTATTATTCAATCGCCAAAATTAGTTAAAAGTCGGGCGTTCTTTTCACGTTCTTCTCTTTCAAAGGAAGCCAAATAATTTTCCGTTGTTTTCAAATCGTTATGTCCTAAACTATCAGAAATATAAGCAATATTCGCTCCGCTTCTTTTCAAAACGCTTGCAAATGAGTAACTTGCTGTGTACGTGCTAATGTGAGGCAGATTCAACTCTTTGGATATATAAGCCATTTTATGATTGATGCGTTTAGTAACATCGGCTGTTATCCGTTTGAGGTCTTCCGGTGTTTCGTTGCCTTTCAAGAAAGGAAAAACGTAATTATTCGAGTTCTTTTCCTTATTTCCCCATTTAGTTATAATTTGCTTCATTTCAGGTGTGATAATTACTTGTATTTTAGTCTTTTTCTTTGATGTATTAATCGTTTTCGTCCGATAAAAACTTAACTCTCCATTTTCTATGTTTTCAAATTTAAGTTTCAGTAAGTCAATGATATTTATCCCATTGCACAAATAAGAAAAAAACCACAAATCACGGTAATGTTCCGTTGCTTCCAATCCGTCGGAAAACGAAATAACTTCTTTTATTTGTTGCAAAGTCAATGCTAATTTGCGCCCTTCACCAAACGGAATATCATATTTTTCTTTCCCGAATGGATAGAGGCTTGCTCTAATTATACCTGATTTGATTGCTTCATTAAACACTGTTCTTAACCCACGAATATACATTCCGATAGTTGTATAAGATTTACCATCTTCAAATAAATACTTTTCGTAACGCTTCAACCATGAAACAGTTATATCTTCAAAAGAAATATTATTTCCTGCATAACCGGCAATACTATGTAATGCACATTCGTAAAATATTTTCGTCCCCTGACTTTCCCTTAAAAAATATTAAAAAGTGTTATATATAAGTATATCAACAAGATATTGAATGGTATTTTTGCAAAACGGGAGGCGCAAAATACATGGGTAAAAAAATGAAATAGAAAAT
>Ga0123354_10016663_pt1 | contig 11515 bp, 5 predicted proteins | sample TergutLab28metaG_2_FD_97872 | JGI IMG/M metagenome (GOLD analysis project Ga0123354, IMG submission 97872) | Labiotermes labralis P4 segment gut microbial communities from Petit-Saut dam, French Guiana - Lab288 P4 | ecosystem: Host-associated > Arthropoda: Insects > Digestive system > Gut ... | reverse complement strand
TGCACGTGGTATGGATACATGCCCTCTGCATGCAGTGTTCTCCACACTCTCGTGTGGGGAACACGAAGACGTCTTGAAATTCTTCGCGTACTCGTACGTGGACTGCGGTGTACCATACGAACAATGCCTTCTTCATTGACGCCTTCATTAACGCCACGCTCGGCAGCAATACAAACGCCGGGAAGTCTACCGGTATCTCGCAATGCCTGGTAAACTCCAGTAACCACTCTCCTGTTTGGTATTCTACGATTCGGAAACCGTTGCTGATATTCAGCTACGGCAAGAACTGAGTTACCGTCGCAAAACCCGTACACATAAATCATATCTGAATACTCTTCAAAGGAAAATGTAAATGGCATCGTGAACGTAACAGACGCACCGAGATGAGAACTGTTCTGAACACCAGTAGCCGGCACACTGTAGCCGTTGCCGGCCATACCAACCCACCCCGCCTTCCCCGCACGCCTTAGGTACCACCCAAGTGTCGAGATAACGGTAACGCCTTGTCTGTAGCTGGCTAAAAATAGCGACCCGCCAGCTGATAGACGCGGATCACACGAGGGCGTTTACGGGAATTAAAAAACAGTCATAACTCCGTAACCGTCCAAAATCGGACACATGTTTATATGAAATTCTGATCACAAAGACGTAGGAAATCACTTCCTGCAGTTATGCCCTAAAGTCGTGAAACTTCCTGTATATGTATATCATACTTACATGTATATATGTATCATTTCAGTATGTATGTATTAAGTATATGTATGTATATATGTATATATATGTACATATATTAGGTATTTAGGTATGTATTTGTTTGTGTGTGTATTTATGTATGTATGCGTACAGATATGTATGTGTGTTCGAATATATATATTATGCGTGGATGAATGTGTATAGTTATTTAAATATGAGTATATATATGTATGTGTGTATGTATGTACTGATATATTTATGACATGTATGTACGTATGTATTTATGTGTGAATGTATTTATATAAATAAATATAAATATATATATATATAGTATATATGCAAACAAAAATTTTTCCCACACAAACTGCTCCCACCCATCACACATACCGCACTGCATCACAGTCAACTGTCGCTCAACGCAAAATGTAAAGGTTCTAAAGGGAAGATAATTAATTGTTATGCACCACAGAATTTAGAATATTGCAATATGTGTGGTATGCTTGATTGACTGACTGGTGTTCTTTTGTACTTGACATAATTCCAACTTCGGTTTAGATCAAATTTATCTACTGCAAATTCAGATCCTTACTAGGTTGTTAAAAGAAAGAAAAAATATATTGTGCAAGATAAAAAATACATTTTTTACGCAATCAGTTATATTTACCATTGTGCCGTTCCGTGTACACTGTGTGCAGTTACTGCAGCATCTGGACAGTGACTTGGGTCGTCAGATTGCTGTACATGTTTGCAGTTACAAACCAGAAAGAGGATAGAAGATTCAGAAAGAACAGCTTCAGAGACGAAGTAATGCCAGGTTATTTAGCCAGTAAGCTTTCAATACATTTCTGGGCGTCACTGTTTGAATAAGATAAGATTAGGCTATCACTGTGGCAGAAATATCAGTCTCGCCAAAACCTACAGCACACTCAACTGAGTGAACGCACACAGCAGCTACAGTAGACAAACCGCACTTGGCTTGTGCAAGGTGGAGAATTAAAGTGGGCAGCAGTTTGAGGAAGACAGAATATCATCGCCGATCAACGCAAGCAACTATCATAACGAACCGCAGTGGGTCGCTTAATTGGTCCATTGACTGTGTTATAGACTGAGACAGGAACGTTACGTGATATCAAGGTACGTGTTTATATATATATATATATATAGATTTATATTTAATTCGACTGTACGAAATACAGTACAGTCTGTGTGGGGAACTAATACGACAGTTGGGCAATTGTATAGTGAGGAGAAAACTGAGTCTCTGTGCTGGTTATATGACAAATATGGGAACTTGGTGAGAAACTGTAGGCTAAGGAATTATAGGCTCATCATTCCATCCCGGGAGGTTGACCGAATGTATAGATTAGACCGAAGATAGGATCCAAGAGTGGAATTGTGGGAAGATACAAGAGTGTATTCAGTTGTGTCCTGCAGTTTTACAAAACCTGTCAGCCCTACAATAATTACTTGTGAGACCGAAGAAAAAGTTAGGTTCCAAAAGAGGGATTTGGAACCGAGGATTTACCAGAGGGGTTGCGCGTCAGCCCATACCGAAGACACATTTAGCACATGCTGTTCAACAGGTTCATGTAGAGTTAAAGGTAAAGAGGAACGGCGGAAACTGTGACCACTGAGAGGCAGGTGGCAGTCGGCAGGAAGTGAGAGACAGGACGGGAGAGTTATTTGCAATAAACGGAGGCAGGCTGCAGCGACAGTGCAGTGGGCTGCCGTAAAAATATCTCCCTTAGCACCCTATTATGAAACAGGTTTAGCTTGTTTTCTTTAAATATTAAACAGAAATTATGTTTCGGTTTATTTCAAATTTTGTACCTTCAAAGAAGCCAGTAAGACTGAACGGTCAACAGCTTATAACAATTTGAGTCTGCTATTAATTTTTCGTTAATTTTCTTTAATTGGTTACGGCTGTAACCAAATATTTAGACGTTCAAACACTTGTTTACCTAACTGATTTGTGAATTTTTGCTCCTTTTACCTCTGTATTTGCCACTAGACTAACCTCATTGCTAGCGGCCAACATTTCCTTCACAGAAAGTATGTTTGTTTTCTCCCAATCAAACAGCACCATTAGCACATAACACAATCTCAATTCAAGTTTAATCCCTTCTAATTTGCTGGATCCTCCCCAATGCCGTACACCATACACACTGGAAACGAAACAGTGCCGATAGCCTTCCAGTTCCACACACAACTCACTCCGATATACATCACACAATACCGGACAGTCCTGCCTTCACTGCAGATTTCATTTATAGATAATTATTGTATCTTAATTGGTTTAATTGGAATGCCAAACTGAATGAGATTTCAAATTAAGCGCCTTTCCTAACTCAATCCCTGGTCCCACCATAATTATTTCCGGACAATTTGACGAATGCAGAGTTTTTGATCTGCAGTTGATCGGTTGCGTTGAAATTTACACTGAAGTTTTGCAATAATTCCATAATAAAAACGCAGTTAACTTGTATAGAGTAATGTTGGGTTACATGTATTTTCACCGTTCGACAGACCACAGTTGTCCTTGGTCTCTTTAATATGCATGCTACACGATCACTTTCATACACACTTCAACGGTCACGACTCTTCTGGACAAGTGATCAATCCGACATAGCGACCGGTACGTGACAACACACAACACTACCAACAGAGAGATATCAATGCTCCTTTGGGATTCGAACCCGCAAATCTAGCAAGATATTACCAGCAGTCCCACACCTTAGACCCAAAGGCCAATGGGATATTCGAAGTTACAATTTGTGTGCAGTAGATAACAGTAGATAACAGATACGTAGCTTGATGTTTAGTGCAGTCCCTCTTATCTCTTTTCTGATAAATGGCAAAACATAAGAAAGTAAATGTTTATTTATTTCTTATTATCCAGACGTGTTTAAAAAAACCAGAACCCAAACTGATGTGCAGTCATTCTATACCAGTAGACTCTTACAAGCAAAGTTTTGATGTTTAATACAGTTCCTATAATATTTATTAATTCCTTAAGTCTCCGTATAAATCCCGCTTTTTCCCTAACTGCAAACTTAAGCGAAATAATAATTTACATTCAAATTCTTGGTACCAAGATGAAGCCAGGTTTTTGGAGACGTGATGGTACAACACCTGTTCAGAATTCCCGGTCTTGTAGAGATGCCATCTTAATCCACTCCAATAACTCCGAATTCATTCTTCCTCAAAGTCACATTAATATTATCTTATCCTCTCCACCCAATCTCCCACACGGTCTACTAACCACACCTGTTACAACAAGAAACCGGTGCTCACGATATTCTCCACCTAAACCCAGTGCGCAGCACGTACTGCACATCTGACCTTCCTTCCGACATTCACCTCATTAGTATTCAATACACAATAAACAGTATGAATCTCCCTATCAGATAATCTCCAATGTCTACATTCCTTCCTTCTCCTCAGCTCCAACCGTTAGCAGGCCGCAAACTGCTGGTCGCACCTAGAGGATGCTAATTCAGATTTCAACCCCCCCCCCCTAAAAATTAAAATTCAAGTTATTTTAGCTTTTACATCGTTCATTCAGTGAATTTTAACATATTAAAACTTTGGTAACACCAACAAATGCACAACTTCACAATCAATGTATTTTTCATTTCCTTAACTCCTACATGTTCCGCCATTGTCACCATCTTCAGGGATCTTACACCAAAATTCATTTGAAATATACAACAATACATAATTTATAATAAACACACAATTGTTGTGATGTCAGGAATGAAGTTTGTGGTCAAAAATTATAAAATATTTGTGATATAAATTAGTGTTGCTAATACAGTGATAACAATTTGTTTGTTTGTATGATTGAATGATGTGTAAGTGTCCGTTACAGTTATTGCTTGTGCACAAATATCCATTCTCGATTCAAATTGCACCAATCCCTTAAAATATCAAGGATATTTTTAATTGGATTATAAAATTCTTTAGATATGATAGAGATGAAATGTTTTATATTTATTGCTGCATGTTTTAATGAAATTTTGGGGTAAGATGATTGAAGATGGCGATAACGCCGAAACATGTAGGAGTTAAGTAATAGAAGGTGTATACATAGAATATACAATTGTGCATTTGTTTGTGTCGCCGAAACTTTAAGTTACAATTTTTATTGGTTTGGAATGAGAACTTCGCTCTTCCGGTGCAGTACGCACAGTATACTGGTAATTCCTTGCCGATGTTTCGGGACAACAAATCGGCTCGATCTTTAAGGCAAAAAGCTCTCGATCCTTGAAAATTGGACCGATATGTTTTACCGAATCATGGGTAAGGAATTGCCACTCCACCCTGCGCAATATTCCAGAAGAGCGCAGTTGTTATGTACTTCGCAACGGAGCCAAAATTGACGCTGGTTTAATATAATTGTAAATTTCCATACACCAGGTACGAACCAGCTACTGGCAATTAGCCTATGACTGTGTTTAACGTTCCTTATGTCACGGCCACAAATTGTTATCATTCGGTACACATGCACTGTACCAACTGTACAGTATCTTATCATTCGGTACACATGCACTCTACCATTCAGTACACATGCACTGTACCAACTGTACAGTATCTGATCTCCAAACGCATCTCAGTTTTCTACTTCGAAGTTTCATTCAAGGTTTCAGGTCTGCCTGCAGGCACATAAATAACCCAGTCTGAAGTGTCCTGTTAGCAGTTTCAGTCTCACAGTTCGGTTTGTACCAGCGTAAGGACTAATGCCACCGAGTGACAACTCAAATAATAATAATAATATTAGAGACTGACCATAGCACCTTTCTATGTGCGTTCCGTACAGTTAGCTGTAGTATCTTGACAGCGAACTTGATCGGTAAATACTTTGATACTTACAATTAAAAATTGATGGAGAGATAATTACTATTGTAAAACTGCTTGAATGATGGATTACTTGATACGACAGTTCACCTTTAACATTTTTAAGATTCTTCTTGTCATTCTGTCAAAAACATAAATTTAACCTTCCCCAGCCCGATGAATATCACATTCTTCTAATCCTCTGACTTCTTCAACACAGTCAAATGAATGCACACAAAAATCAGCCACAACACACAATCTTCACTTGGCCTCTGAAAGGACGTGGGACAACTGAAAATAAAAATGGATGACACGTTTTTTGGAGACGAAGGTTCATCGCAGTTCATCGTATCCAGCTGTTGAAATGTACCGCTGCGTGTGGAAAGCTCCTCAGAACATGGCAATGTCCCTTCAGGTTGTGTAAGAGACCGGTAAATGCGTGGCTAATGGAGCAACAGTTACCGGTGTATATGAAAAATATTTCTGTGACTTTGAAATTTGCAGCGAAATAAATCTGTAAGATGTACTTATTTTTCGGTGCTGAGTAAGCTGGTTCATGTCATGAGACGACATGGATGTACTGAACGGTGAACCTGGTTCCTCCAACGATTCATGTCTAACATCTACACTTGATGGAAATGAAGTAATTGGTATAGAAGCTGAAAGTGTATCGGATATATCAGAGATGTTACGCACATTTATTTTATGCTATGTCCATATTTGGCTGCTCCTATATCAGGGTGTCTTGTGAAATATAAATTTGACTGGAGAATGGATGTAGAGCAGCTTTAAGAAAAGAAATCTTTATTTTGTGACTCACTGGATGTGAAGTGGCACTTTCAGAAGGTTTCACCCATCAAAAAAAAAATCCTTTCATTTTATATGGGTGTAAAATGTGACGTGTCACAATGAAGGAATAACGTGTTTTGAGGGACTGTGAGAAGAAAGGTTATCAGGAAAAATTGTGAGTTACAGAGGGAGTTAATAACAGAAGGACACAGAAAATTATGTAACGAGTTTCTTTATTCAAACTCTTCATAACGTTCATGTAATCGGATCAATGAAGATGAAATAATTGGGTCATGTAGTGTGCATGTAAGCAGTAAGAATTGTATAAAAATGTTCCTTTATAAGACCAGAAAGGATGTGACCTCTTGAGAGATATGTACGTAGGTAGGAGTTTAAGGTACAATAAAGTTGTCCCACTGTGTGCCATGGAGGGAGACAGCTTGAGAGGAGGTATAGCTCCACTGACTTTTAAATGTGGCTCTAGACGAATGTGAGTTGTCAGAACGTCTGCCCAGGCTACTTTACTGCCTGAGAAGAAGCTGGATTTGGAGTCTTGGTGGGTACTGGAGCTGGTTTGAATGTTTTGGAGGATAGTTCTATTGCTACTGCAAAGATTTGAACTTCAGATCTTCAAGCATATATTCTGGTCACTTTACTGATTGTGCTGCCTCATACTGGTTTGAAGATAATACAAAAGTCTGTATTAATAAAATTAATTGGTAGTTTTGGATTGGATGTGTTTGATTCGTAACTGGAATTTGTGGAATACTTCTGTGGACATGGTAATTACCCTTGAAATTTTGGAAAAGGAATTTTCTTGTATTGTCTCATGTCCAATATCTTTTCATGATGTAAATGAGGTGTCCGATTTTAAAGCGTAAGATGTCACAAGTAACTGATATAGCAGAAAAAGGGAATTAGAAGCTAATGGCAGATCATGTAATAACCGTGGAACCCGAGTTACATTTATGTATTTTTGTAGAGTGTTTTTCACACGTAACAAATATACAGAATTTCTGGCTTTTCTGGTAATGTGTATTCATGAAACAGTGGGACGTGCAGAGTGTGAATAAATGTAAACTGGGATGTTGCTTTCCATAGTGGTTTGCCTCGGTTTTGTGCGCACACAGCACAAAAGACTACATCAAGAACCGGTAGAAATAAGAATATTAATTGTCATGTTGGGTGACATTCAGGAAAAAAAACATATTTCCTGGAGACCATATTGTTAAAAATTATACATTATACAAAGGCAAAGTAATTGTAATGATTTTGTAAATATTCCTGTGCAGTGATCTGTGTTTGTAGTATAATTAGCGCCATATCTGCTTCATGTTATAGTGAGGTCAACCTGCATGGTTTTGTGAAACATTTCAAAATTTGCGGTATACAGAAATGTACATTATATTTGGCACTGGATGGTGCTGTCCGTGGTGTTACGGAACGTGGATAGAACTGTGAAAATATCAACTGTGTCAGCGGAAATTTGGAGTGGTGAAATAAACATGCTTTTTTGTAATTATATGCTCAGGGTCCACCATTTCATGCAAGTGGTTAGTAATTCAGTAAGTTTTGTGTATTTCAGTTAATCAATAATGTTGCATGATAGGAAGCTCAATTGAAGAAATAGACTCCCAAGAAACCAAATATATATCCTTACTGCCTGTTGTCATGTTTATTACGAGTGTAACTGTATAAGCACATTCGTGGTTTGAAAAATATGACAAACGGTATAATGCTGACACAGGAATCACGGATTACAGGTCCTCCGCACGGTGTTGTGTAGTGCGCAGATTGCCAATAAACCAGTAAACAATACTGGATGATCTGTGAGTACGTCTATGGTGAAGAAGTGGGAACGTTAAAATTTGAAGGTTATAGTGCTTATTGAACTGTTTCTGAAAGTTCTGATCGCACTAACTGTCAGTTTCTTTGTCTGTCCGCATTTCATGTGCGTAGGTATATACAGAGTCTTTTACAGAAATTTGCATACTTGGATCTAGTATACATTTTTAGTTAAAGACAAAAATTACTGACTTTCCCAGCTGCAGTTCATTCTTTACTTTCAATGTAGCCTGGGTAGTAGCTGTTAATACATAATGCATGTGTTTGTGCTTCAATTATTTTAACCTGTCTTTGATCATTTGCAGATGGCCTTAGCATTGCCCTCATATAAGAGGCGCAAGGACGTGCGTTCTCAACCGTCTGTAATTGCCAATCAACCGAGGTCAATAAATGACCTACCTGAAGAAATCTTACTACACATCTTCTCACATTTTGGACCAGAGGACTTATGCCTCGTCGTTGCGAAAGTTTGTGAACGATGGAATATTCTGGCAAAAGATGTGGTTTTGTGGAAAACACTTTCCTACGAATGTGATAATTATTTGGATATTGATGATATTGCCGAGGTGACGTGTACTGCATTGTTAGGGTTCAGAATTTATTACCTTACGAATTTTGCCCCAACTAGTATTTTAAATGTACAAAACCTTAAAGAATATTTCAGAAATTGGACCTCTTTCCATCCTTCCTGAGGTAAGACAAGTTTCTAGAGGCTTACATTGTGTGACGCCAAGTGGTTGTTACTATAATTTCTGTGTTCATGCTATGTTACAACCTTGACTGCAGGTTCTGTTCCTTCTGTGGGCAGAGAATTGCACATTAACTCTTTAGCACCAGAGGACATCTAAATTCCTAATTTCTCCACGGACGGAGGAGTTTAAATTTCCTACGTCTTCAGCGCCGTCATCCATACAAGGTATAGACCTCCGATTCTTCACATGTCGCTGGGTGACATACGTAGTACAGACCCTTGCATGGGTGGATTCAATTTCCTCTCACATGCATAGTTTTTGAGCTATCAAATTGCGAGTTGTTTCTTTTTACTGCTGTTTTAGAATATTACAGTTAGAATAGTCTGTTTAGAATGTACAATTATGTATTCAGGATTTAATTTTCCTATTTAAAAGTCCAACTTCGACTGTTTTACGCAAACAGAAAATAAATAAAGCTACATTCTGAACAATGCAGCCTAAGATCTTAGTTTTCTCCCGCTGCTGGAGAATCATTCATAAATGATGTACTTCATTAGGTAGTTTCAAATATATTCCTCGTGGCTTACTCGGGCGGTACATGGACTTCATTTCTGCTGCTGGCTTGAAGTAAACACAGATATCATGTGTCATTTCCTTCTGTAGATAGGTAGAAAATAATTCAGCCTTTTAATTTGGTTTAGCTATCAACATACGTTCTGTAATTGTTGTTATTCGCCCTGCATATATTCAGTCAGTGCACTTCGTTCAGCTGTTGACTCAGGAGTGTTAATGGGGGCGCAGCAATGGCAGATAAAGTCTGACAGACAGTGAAGTGTTGGAAATTGTGTAAATTTCGGACGAAAGTTTCAGTGATAGTAGCAGTGACAGTGTTAGCAGTAGTGACATTGCAATTGACGACATAGCTGTAGCTGATTGAAAATTGCAGCTGTAGTACTGGAACTTTTAGAACCCTTGTATGGTCGTGGACATACGCTGTGGATTGAAAATTTCATCAACATTCCAGAATTAGCAAGGAAGCGAAAGATCGTACATTACACTGATTGTGTTGGCACAGTAAAACCGAACAGGAAGAACGTCCCCAACGAAGTGGAATATATGAAACTGGAAAATGGGAATTCATAGCCAGGAATTCGGATCCATTCACAGTACTAAAATGGTGTGACAAAAGAAATGTAACTATGGTGTCAACATATCACAGTGCAGACACACAGAGTGTTTGTAACAAAGGCAAGTGAATAGAGATGACTTGTTGCGTGATTGACTCTAATCATAAAATGTGGGAGTGGATTTGAAGGACCAGTTGCTGCACATGTACATTGTCGAGAAGAAATAAATGAATAAATGGTACCTCAAACTTTTCAAATAGCTACTGAACTGTACAATTCTCAGTGTGTTTGTTGTTTATCGGCAAGTGACGGGAAGAAATATACAGCAGCTCTCGTACAGAATTCATCTAGTGGAAGGTTTGTTTACGAAATATGCACTTGCTGCGTAGACGCAGACTGTACCGGGGCGACAGGCCTCCGACAGCACAGTTCCACGGCTGACTGAAAGACATTTTCTGAGAAAAGTGGCACCAAATACTGAGAAACCAAAACCTCGAACGAGGTGTGTTTTGTGCTCAAACCACAGAAAGAAACAAACTTCAGTTTACTGCTGCCAAATGTGTGATAGGGTCTTTGCTTCTTAGGATGCTTTAATCTGCTTCAAACGAATCTCACTTACTGAGGCAATGACAACTATTTTACTGCATCTATATAGTTTAAAGATTTCTCTACTAAAATTTTAGAAAAATCGGAACATTAGCTAGCGAATAATGATTTTTTACATAGATGGTTGCAATTTTATCATAAGGAATTTAAAACCCCTCCGTCCTGTAGAAGTTATGAATTTAAATGTGCTCCGTCACAACCGGCCAATTACACGACGTACCGAGACTGGGAACATGTGTAGAACAGGGGTCTATACCAAGTATAGAGGGTGACGCTGAAGGGTTAGTTTATTCCTGTAATGTGTATTTTCAGTTTCTTTCTTTGGTGTACTCTGGCTGAAATAAAGACTTTGTAGCTTTGAAAGTGTATCACTGACACCCATCACTGCTATATTCCCATCAGCAGCATGAACTGACTGTGGGTTAGCCGTGACTAATATTAAATTATATTAATTTTATGCTATAAGTGAAGACACTTCAATATGTTGGCAATAATTAAACTTTTTCTCTATGATGTAAAACATGTAGATACCATTGTTTAGAAAACCTATTTAGTAGGAGTAGTGCCATTAGGTCCTGAGTGACCAATGGTGATCCTATCAGGTTGTGTTAACAAGAACTTCTGCGGCCTGCTACCACGTATGTGTTCTGATATTACCTGTCTTTCATGGTTTTATAAATCAGGTCCCTTCATTGCACTCTCTTTTGCATAGATTAACCACGCGGTTCCCCATATTTCTGCTCATCGTCTCCTACAAGTTCTTACTTAACACATTGACGTCGGCTCACGCAGAAATGCGTGATTGCTCACCCATGCGTTGTTGACGGGCCCCGCATTTCTGCGTTTTCTTACACGACGTCCAACACGCGGTTTTTCGAGCTGCTCTGACACACTGATCGCTTCAAGGTTATCGTCAGCTACATGCAG
>Ga0123354_10016662_pt1 | contig 11515 bp, 16 predicted proteins | sample TergutLab28metaG_2_FD_97872 | JGI IMG/M metagenome (GOLD analysis project Ga0123354, IMG submission 97872) | Labiotermes labralis P4 segment gut microbial communities from Petit-Saut dam, French Guiana - Lab288 P4 | ecosystem: Host-associated > Arthropoda: Insects > Digestive system > Gut ... | reverse complement strand
GCTGCCTGGTTCGAAGACTACAATGAGTGCCACCCCCACAAGGGGCTGCGGATGCAATCGCCACGAGAGTTCATCCGCTCGTCAACAATCGCGAGGTGTCCGGTTTAGCGGGGGCAACTCCAGGTGGAGAGTTGCTGTTTAGCCGCAACAACAGCTTGCATAGTCTTATTAGTGACACATTTTCTGGATAGGTCACTAAATATTTCAAAGAAAGAATCTGTACATTCCACACAAATTGTGTGCATTGCCTGGATTGACGAAAGCCCCTCAATAATAATAGAATTATTCAAATAATTATTTTTAATAAATTTAATTTCATCATTTTTATTAAAACAATTAACACACTCTGACTCTGTTGGGAAAGTCTCACAATTAAGATCCATTACATTTCCAACGCAATGTAACAATAGGACATCTAATTCGTCCCAAGGCCGATCTCGCATGTCTTCACCAGACATAAGCTGTGCATATGTCTTATTGACAATCCATTCTCTAAGAAGAATATCTAGCAGCATCCTACCGTGTCGCATTTCCTTCCAGATGTTAACGAGGAACTTATCCAAATTTTTATGAAAAAACGGCATAAGAAGAGGATTTAAAGATTTTGAACCAGCATTTTGAGTCCAAAAAACATGAATATCGTGCAATACTTTATTCATCACGAGCTTTTTGTCACGAAGATGCTCACAGAGATTGTCGCCGAATGGTTTTTCAGATTGTATCATATGTCATCCATTAAAAGCCAGCGATATGGCTTTCTAAAACAATAGTTAATCAACAAAATTACACAGTACACGGACAGAAGACGTGTTAATCAAAATCAATGTTTACATACCGCCCGCTTTCGGTCAGCTCCTAATATAGCCCTAGCCTAGTGAAAAGAAAAGCTAAAAGGATGGATATGCCCTGCAATCGCCTCGGTAACTTACTATAACTTATAAATATTAAAATATAAAGCATGAAGATTTACTCAACACCTAGTAATATGTGGGATACTTATATTATGGGCGGGCGACCGAGGACGTGATTTAAAATAAACTAATTCATATTAATATATTATAGTAGTTTTTATCCGTCAGGCAAGGACGAAAAAGCTCCTACTACGGGATCATGACAAAAGGTTTCACCACCTCCGGCACTCCACACTGTCGTGCCCTTCTTTATTGGAACTTAACAATCATTTTACGATGTTAGCTGCCAACATATCGCTTCCCCAAAAAGCTTTTCCCCGGCTCGTCATCAAAGCTCTTCTGGTAGTTATTCGTTTGCATCTCTCCCAAAAAGCACATCTTGGTTTTTACGCCTTGACACTTTTTATGGAAGTCGTAAAAATACAGAGCAGTAAAAGCGTAAGAGTGTATAGGGGTAAATTGGGTTATGCACATTTTAGCCTTTGTGAACCAAAAGGGCGGAGTAGGGAAGACCACCACCGTTCAAAACGTAGGGGCAGCGTTGGCCAGGGCTGACCAACGAATCTTGTTGGTGGATCTGGACGCGCAAGGCAGCCTGACCGCTTCCTGCGGCTTGGACCCTGAAGAATTGGGGCAAACCATTTATGACGTACTGGATGGATCCGCTCCCGTTGAGGCTATCCGCATCGCCGCCCAAGGCTGTGACCTGCTTCCCGCCGGGCTGGCCCTGGCCCAAGCTGACTTGGCGTTTGCGGCCCGCCTGGGTCGGGAAAATCTGCTCAAAAAGGCGCTGGCGAAGGTCAGCGGCTATGATTATGTACTCCTGGATTGCCCCCCGAACCTTGGATTAATCACGGTAAACGCGCTGATCGCGGCGACCGGAATCATCATCCCCGTCCAGGCAGAATTTCACGCTCTTCGGGGTCTGGAGCTACTCCAAGGAACCGTAGCCTCGGTGCAAGAGCTTAACCCCACCCTCCAGGTGCTTGGAATCGTCCTCACCTTCTACGACAAGCGGAAGACCCTGAACCGAGAGGTCTTCTACGAGTTGCGAAGGAACTTCCCCGATCTGCTCTTCGAGACGCTGATACGAGACGCTGTGGCATTGGCCGAGGCGCCGAGCCATGGCCATGACATACTCACCTACCGCCCAGGAAGCGTAGGGGCCGAGGATTACGAACGCCTGGCTAAAGAGATCACAAGGAGGACGAAGTGATGGCTGCACTTGGGAAAGGCCTGAAAGGCACCGGCACGGAGCTTTTCAAGCGGACAGAACCCACTCCCCCAGAGACGACTTCTTTCAAAAGCGAGAAGATGTCTTCACAAGAAAGCACAAAAACGATTTCACATAAAAGCACAGATGTCCGAAAGGCCGTTGTCCTCTCGACGGAGTTGGACGAGCGCCTTCGCCGGTACTGTTTCGAGCATCGGACGAAAGAGGTTAGGGTTTTTCGTGAAGCACTGGAGCAATTCCTTGAACGCAAAGGATGTTGAGAGCCCTCCAACATAGGTTACATAACTGATCCTATTCGCTGGGAGGTATCCATGTTTTTGACCGCTGCTTCCTGCACACCCAGAGCGTCAGGTTCTGCAGCTAACTCTCCATTGTCACTTGGTTTCAGAATGCCGGAGTAGCATTCTACACTTAGACATTGCTATCGTCGGGTACTGTTGAAAATAAATGAACGCTTTCCGAATTGATACTCATAGGCCTCACCTATTCTACTACTGGTGAGCGCATTCCTGTCCATGCCACAGGAAGGCTGTCAGATCCACGTAAACGAGCACCACCTTGAGGCGCAACGAGGAACATCGGTAAAATAGGTAGCCTATGAAATGCAGTTTCTGTGAATACATCGGCCCTGCCCTGGTCGTGTGCGATCAAGCAGGAAAGCCGATGAATATTTGTCCTGAATGCCAGAGCCCTATTGCCCCCCAAATTCGCCCTTGGGAACGTCTAGGAATCACCAAGATGCGTTATCTGGGAACACGACCGTGGAAAACCGCCAAGATGTCCAGGACGGCCTTCGAGGCGCGAATAGCGCTCATCCCCTTAGACGTCATCGACATGCTCCGGCGTGAAGCTGAAGCGAGCGTACTGATCGAGGCCATGGGGTTGGAGAAATAAGAGGAAGATAAGCATTGAGAAGCCCGCCAATCCCTCCCCATGAGAGATCGGGCAGAAAAGGGGGCAGATTGATTACTTGCCCTTTTTGATTGAATAACCGTCAATCGTAGAAACGCCATGTATTGTTCATAAAAAGGAAAGAGGGCATAGGGCCTCTCACCGCCCCCTCCTTATCAAAATCTTTATGGTCCCACACCGTCCCTTGGACGGGATTCCAGATCGCCATGGCTTTTCTCTGTACCACCTTGAAACTGCCGTAGCTGGGAATGACCCACAACATCTCCTTATTTCCTGGATTACCCTAATACATAACTACATACCCCAATAGGCGATCTCAAGCGCCTCCGACCTGGCTGGACAAGAGGCACGCCCGATTTTTCTCCCCGACATTTTCGCCAATTCGACTTTAGCCGCGTCAGTCCATCTTCAATAAATTTATAAATATCAGACTGTTATTTATCATGCTGTGCCGCAGAAATTCACGACATAGTACCGCTAATGGCTGTACCATCTTTTTTTTGATGATGGAGGGATGAGAACCTGAGTTTCAGCAAAAAAATTGAAAGATTTCCAAAAATGGCCACTGCCTCTGCGAATTTTTCCCGTGCTACCACCCCAGGCAAACGCACAGTTTGTGCGCCCAAATCATCATGAGGAGTGCTTTGATGCTGCAACTAAGTGCACGGGATCAGGAGGTCGTCGCATTGCTGACGCAAGGATTAGATGTAAAAAGCCATCATGCGGAAGCTGATAATCAGCAAGTGGACATCATACAAATCACTCCACAATATCCGCAAGAGTATCGGCGCGCACAGTACTCTTGAAATGTTGCACATCCTACGAGCAATACCAGAGGACGTGGTTTCCACACTTCGTTTTTCACCTCGCGGCAAAGAAGTTTTTATTCTTGCCATGAAAGGCTTGACTAGCAAACGTATTGGCGAGCGTTTGGGCATGGGCGTTAGTGGTGTAAAACGACACAAGGAAAAAATGTTGTTACAAAATAACTGTACCACCATACTGGAGCTTATTGCCAAATATCGAAAAGCAGCCAGAGAAGAGACGCCGACAGATCATCTGCAAGAATGAAAAAACTACCCTTAATTTTTTGGAGAGGGCATGAGCACCGTTATCGTCGCAACACGCGAAGATCTAGCTGCCGTTATGGCGGAACTGATCCCGACTCAGGTGAACATAATGCCGCCCGAAGTGGTCGCGATGGAAATCCTCAAGCGCAAAGAAACCCTCACCACCGAAGAGGTGGAGATGCTCTACGGGCTGAACGCCAACACCCTGCGCAAGCGTCGGGTAAACGGAGAAGGGCCTGCCTATTCCAAGGAGGGAGAACGGGTTCTCTACACCCACACGGCGGTCAAGAAGTACTTAGAGTCTCGAAGGCAGATGACGCATGACCAGCCGTAGATACCTGTTTCTCTCTGGCTTGCCGCATCATGGCACCGATACGGGCGGCAGCCTCCTGCTTGGCGTCCGGGCACAGATGACTGTAGCGTTTGGTCATCTCCACCGAACGGTGGCCAACAAGTTCGCCGATGGTGAAGAGTGGCACCCCGGAGATGGCCAGCCAGGAGCAGTAGGTATGTCGCAATGTGTGAAACACCACCTTATGACGCCTGTCTGTCACTCCCTTATTAAGCCCGCAATCAGTCACCGTCCGCACAAAACTCTCGTCGGAGTCCGTTTTGACGTGCCCCCCGCCTTTGGAACGGAAAAGGTATTCCCCAGGTGCGGCTGGACGGATCTCCTCCAACAGGCTTCTAACCTCGGACGTCATATGCACGATACGGCTGCCGGTTTTGGCGTCTTTCACCAGGATGCGGTCAGCGCCAAAATCGAGGTGCTCGCCACGGAGCCCCAGGACTTCTCCCTTGCGCATGCCCGTGTGAAGGGACAGGAAAGCGATATCATGCCAGGTACGGCTGCGCACTTTCAATGTGGCGAGCAATCGCACGGCCTCATCTTGCGTCAGGTAGCGCGTACGAGCGTTATCTACCTTGGGCATGACAAGACCATCTGTGGGAATAGTACCATCGTACATGCCCCACGCCGTAAGCTTGCGGTAGATACGACGCACATCGGCGAGCGCCATGCGTACGGTGGACGGGGAGAGCTTCTTGCGGAGCAAGGATGTCTTGAGCCCCTCCAGGTCCAGTGGATTGATAGCGTCAAGACGCCGATGGCCGAGCGGCTCCTCCAAGTACCACTTATAGCGGTTACGATCATCTTGGGGGGTGGCCAAGTTCGGCAGCCACTTCTCTTCGAACAGCGCCCATCCCTCGGCAAAGGTCATTCCGCTGCCCGCACGCTGACGGTTGGGTTTTTCCCCCTTGGAAATGCCATCAAGAATAACTCCACGGCGCTTGTTGGCGTATGCCGCGTTGACACCATTCGTTGCGTAGCCAATGAGATCCCACCGGAGCTTCCCATCCTGGCGATAGCATATGTCAAAAGCCGTGTCCGGCTTTCCTGTACGTTTGTTGACAATCTTGCGCGAATATACGCCAGGAAAGCGTGTATTTGTGCGCTTTGCGCCATCCCGTCCCGCTATCGTCCCGCTAACATTCTGTGGCATTTTGCTATCAATCCGCTATCGGTTGAAGATTTGTCTGTATTCCTCAATATCCCTGTTAGCCTTACAGCTACACGGATTTTCTCTATCTGGCAACATGCAAGCACAGGGGTAAATAATGCCACAAGGTTTCTGTTAACCACTAGGTTGGGTGTTCGAGTCACCCCCGGGGAGCCAGAAAAAAATCAGGCGCTTACAGAAAAACTGTGAGCGCCTTTTTCGTTCGGGCATGGCCGGCGCGCGGCAATGACTCTTTACGCCAAGCCGAGGATGATCTTCATGGCGTCCGTCAATGCGGCGAGGTCGTGGGCGGAAAGATCGCAAATTTTCTTTCCAAAGCGCTTCTTGTCCGCCGCGCAAAGCTGGTCGCAAACCGCAACGGAGTCCGCGCCTGCGGAAGGAAGGGGAAGCGCAATGGGCGGGCGGGGCTTGGCCGACGAGGAAAGCGGAACAACAACCACTGTCCCTCTGGCCCGGTTAAGCGCGTTGACGGTGAGAATTACCGCCGGGCGGCGTTTTTGGATTTCCATGCCCTGCGACGGGTCAAAGTTCATCCACCAGACTTCACCGCGCTGCATCGGTTTTCTCTGTGTCCACGGTCCCGCGAAGGCCATCGGCGATAAGTCCTTCTCGCCATTCCCGCATTTCCTCTCCAAGCGCCAAGTCCTGTTCCACGTCAAGGGCTGCGAGATAAAGCGGGTCTTCTTCCACAGGCAGCGCCTGTTCCAGCAGTTTGGCCACAAATTCGCTTCGCTGCCGGGCGGGAACGGTCTGCTTGAACCGTACAGCCAGGGGTTCGGGGATGTGCAAAAGCAGTTGCATCGGTACACTCCTTTCTTGCTGTCAATATCAATATTGATAGTAATAGCAAAAAGTCAAGCACTATCCCGCCAACATCAGCCTAATACCTCTCCTCGACATCCACCCCTTCATCCCAAAGCCTCCCCCACTCGTCCGCGTAGTGCGCGGCGATATCCGGGACATCCTTCAGGTAAAGGACGTTCTCCGCGTTTTTATCGACCGCCGCAGCCGAGTAGTTGAAGCTGCCAAGCTGTAGCGCCTTTCCGTCAATGACCATGAACTTGTCGTGCAAAATCGCGTAGCGCCCGTTCAGGCGGACGGGCACGTGATGGTTGGCCAGAAAGTTCACCGCCGTGTACTGCCTTGAGTTCATTTTCTGGTCCGCCACCACGGCGACCTTTACCCCGCGCTCGCGCGCCTCCAGCAACGCCTGGGCAACGGGCTTGCTCGTGAAGGCATACGCGGCCACCAGAATCGACTCCTTTGCCCCGGCAATGGCGTCCAAAACGACCTGAAGAGATTTGCCGTTCGGCGAAAAACCAAGCTCGTACGCGGGCTCGGCTCGGTGCGCCGCAGAGGCGGCGAGGAGCAGGCAAAGAACCAGGAGGCCGATACATCTTTTCATACTGACTTATTTACCAGGTATATGATGCCTTATTGTCAAGGCGCTGCTATTTATTTGTAGATGAAGGAAATCCCTCATTTGGCTGAAGCATTCGCTCAGATATTGCAAGAAGCCAGAGACCAAGCTCATCTTTCACAGACGGCGTTGGCGCATGAGATTGGGTGTGCCCGCTCATTCATTTCTTTCTTGGAAACACGAGATCATTTGCCCAGCCTGAATTCTTTCCTCGCCATTGCCCGCGCCCTTGGCGTTCCCAGCGTAGAATTGCTGGCTCGACTGGAAGCAAAACTCGCTGTGCTCGCTACGCAGAATGAAATACAAGAAAAAGTATGAATAAGCCTTATGATGAGGACAAGTTAGCCAAGCTGTTCATGCCCGCCGTACTCCGGCAATACCGTGATGCCGCAGGATTGTCGCAGAGACAGCTTGCCGACAGCGTGGGCGTATGCAAGAGCTATATAGCCTCTTTGGAATTGGGATACCGTGCGCCGCACCTCAACCTGCTCGTAAAAATCGCCCAGGCGCTGAATGTTCGCCCAGGAGAACTGGTGGACGCCATGGTCGAGGAAGCGGACAGGGCGCTTCTCAAATGGCGGTATACTTGCACGCCCCGCAGCGGCTGCAAGAACACAGAACCCGGCTTGAAAAATTCTGAATTCATCAAAAAAATAATATTTTCTGATCTTTTTTATGCAAAAATATTGACTTTCCCTGGGCCGGACGTAGATGTGGATCACCGGAAAGAGAAAAAGACAATGGCCAGCAGCCGGGAAATAATCAGGATGCTCAAGAAGGACGGGTGGGTCCACGTCAAAACCGTCGGAGACCACTTCCACTTCAAGCATCCCGACAAGCCCGGCAAGGTCACTGTGCCCCATCCGGACAAGGATATTCGCGGCGCGCTGCTCAAGTCCATAGAAAAGCAGAGCGGCCTTGATTTGAGGAAATAGAGGAGGGATGCGGCCAATGTACCATTATCCCGCGTGTTTCATTCCTTATGGTGACGATTCGGGGCAATACGGCGTGGTGTTTCCGGATTTTCCCGGCTGTGTTTCCGTCGGCAACAATATCGGCCACGCGCTTGAAATGGCGCGGGAGGCTCTCACGCTGCATCTGGCGTCCATGCTCGAAGATAAAGACCCCATTCCGGTGCCCTCGAATCTTGAAGCGGCGCGCATTCAAATGGAAGAAGAGGCCGTTTCGGATAACGAGCCGCTTCCGCCGGAAACCCTGTATCAGTATGTGCTTGTGGATTTGCCCAAACCGGCGAAAAAGGAACCGCCCGTGCACGTCTCAATTTCTCTCAGGCCGGGCGCGCTAGAAGAGATAGACGCAATGGCCGAGGAAATGGGTCTGACGCGTTCAGGCGTCATTTCCGCCGGCATGCGCGACTATATCAGCCGCATGCGCCCCTGAGGTCTGGCGCGCAAAAGAGAACGAAAAAAACTAACTCCCTTGCCAGTTGATCTCCCCGCTTGCCGGGTCAGGCACACCCACCCGGCCGGAAACCGCGTCAAACACATAGGCCCCGCCCGTCCAGGGGTCGAAAACCCTCACCAGGGGCATGGCCGTGACCGTGGTGTTTTTAAGCGGCAGACCATGCATCTCCGCCACATTTTTGACGGCCTCGAACGCCATGGCCGCATTGGTCAGACGCACGAAAAACCCGCAGGAGCGCGCCGGCATACGGCCTTCCCGCACCGCGTCCCATACATCCGGCTCCAGATTCTTTTTTCGTCCGGGAAAGGCAAGCGCCGCGCCGTAGCGCCCTCGCAGGGCGGAATAGTCGATATCTTCAAGCGCGGTGTTTTCCGTTCCGAAGCGGCCTATCGTCTCGACAGTCAGGCCATCGTCGTGCCGAAACGTGCTGACGATCAAGCTCCCCGACGAGGCCGGGCCGACAATCATCCGGATGCCCTTTTGCGCGCAGAGCCGTCCGGTCACAATATTCGCTTCCACATCTGTGGTCCCAAGGAATAAAAGTCCCACGCCGGTCAGGGTCTGCGCAAGCCAGGCCGTGTTGTCGCCTTTGATGAAGCGGGTGTGGATATCCACTTCGCATTCGGGGTTTATCGCCAAAAGATGCCGTTTCCAGGCTTCGGTCTTGGGCAGTCCTACCGCGCTTTGGTCAAAGGGCAGACGGTTTAAGTTCGTCTCTTCCACCAAGTCGCCGTCCACGATTACAAAACGCGTGAATCCCGCGCGGACCAACAGGTCGAGAACGCTTCCGTTGCCGCCCGCGCCGATGGCGGCCACGCGCGTCAGCCGGATGGCCTCGTGCAGCTCTTTGCTAAAATTGGTAAAGCCCTGCTGCCTGTCTACCAATGCGTGCCAATGGGATTGCATAGGGAATTATTTCTCATTTTCGTCGATGCGTTCAAACGCGCTTTATGTGCACAGAGGCGTCACTTCGACCAGGCCATCAGGTCAATTTTCAGGTTGCGCGTTTTGCGCGCACAAAGGCGTCTCATGCAGCTTGGGCAGCACCCTGTACGCCAGGGCCGCGTCGCCCGCCACGGCGAGCCCCTTAGTCGCCTCCAAAAAGGCGGGATGCACGCGCGAGAGATAAGCCACATCCGCCGCGACAAGCATCATGGGGATGCGCGGACCCGTGGCGATGGCCCGGGCATCCGCATACACGCGGTAGCCCAACCGTTCATACATGGGCACGAGCGCCGGCGGCGAATAGTGGATGATATAGCCGAAACCGCGAGGAATGAACACTCGCGCCGCGTGCTTGAAAAATTCCAGAAACAGGAGGCTTCCCCGGCATTGCGGCAGTTCCGCCAGCCGGGAAAAGATGAGCACCCTGGAAAGATCGAGCGGTTTAAGCGCCTCAAGCCGCAGCAGATGCGCCCATTCGTCGGGCAGGCCGCCCAAGTCGGCGGGGGTGCCGGTGCCCACGGCAATGGTCTGGCCGTGGCTATTTCGCGCCATCAGGTGGGTGGAGTGGTCGTCGTGGGGCGCATAGACGCGCCCATTTTTACGGTCAATCCACGGCACGTCCGGAAAATTCTTGAAATACTGCTGGTATCGAAATTTGTAGACTTCTTCCCGCAAGGCGGGAGTGTCGGCAAGTTGCCAGGAGTGAGGGGCGCAGAAATCTTGCTCAGACATATATATTCGCCCAGCGGCTCAGCTATACTCGGCCAATCCGATTACGGGATCAATTTGAAGATGATCCCTTATCGGATTGGCTCCCGTACAGCTTCGCCGCCCAGTAACTCCGACGGTGCGCGGAATAAAACCGCGCTAGTCTGCGGGGGCAAGCCTGGGGCGGGGTTCGCAGCCGCGCGGCTAAAAGGCCGTCAGGCCGCGAGCTGTAGCTCGCTTTGGAGCGGCAAGGCCGCGTCCGGCGAATTTACTTCGCCGGACTTTTATGCGGCCGCAGACGCGGATAAAAACGCTCTTCAAATGTATCCGAGTCCGCATGGCGAGAACCCCAACCCAGGCAAACTACCAATTTAGATATAACTACCAATTTAGGTATTATGACTTCAACCCGTCCACGGCAAAGTCCAATCCGAGCTTTTTCAACCCCTCTTCCGTGGGCAGGCCGTTATCGTCCCAGCCCATCGCGGCGTAGTATTCGTTCTGGATCTTTTTGATCATCTCCTCCGTAACCTTCGCGCCTTTCTTGGGGCCTTCGGGCAGGGGCAAAAGCATGCGCGGCGGAACGGTGTCGTCCTTGCGGGTCATGCCGCCTTCGCGGTGGCTGTACATGCGCTGCAGGGTCAGCGTGCGCTTGGCCGCAGTCATGGCCTCGTCCAGGGTCAAATCCCAGCCGCACAGGGGGTTCATCATCTCCGGCAGGATGGAAAGCATGCGGTCCCGGAAGGTGTAGGCCACGAAATAGCACATGCACATGTTGGAAATGAGCGCGCGCCCCACCAACTCCTCAACGGAGCCGCCGTCTGTATGCGCTCCGCCGCGCGGTCCCAGGACATACGAATAGAGCATCGCGTTCGCGCCGCGCGGATCGTGGGAGGCATACCCTTGTTTTTTCGTCATGACGGCGAACTGTTCCGCGCCCTTTCCGACTTTTTTCGCCATGGCGTAGAGACCGTCGGCGAGAAGCGCGCCGGCCTTGCCCTTTCGGTACGCGGCCGCGTCAAAGAGCTTGGAAAAGGCCTCGTAATCGCCCCATTTCGGGTTGATGCCGTCCAGATCGGCGGGCTTAAGGATCCCGCGCTGCACAAGTTCCGCCGCAAACCCGATGACATTGCCCGTGCCCACGTTATCGAGCCCCAGGGCGTCGCATTTTTCGATCAGGTGCATCATGCCCGCGAAATCGCTAATGCCCAGGTTGGAGCCCTCCATGACCCCGGACTCGTATTCCGGGCCTTCCGCGATAAGCCCGCTGAATTTCTGCGTGGCGCGCAAAACGCCAATCTTCATGCAGTGCACCTGGCAGCCCGTACAGGCCGAGTGGCGCTGCCAGAACGAGGTGGCCGCGGTCACGG
>Ga0123354_10016661_pt1 | contig 11515 bp, 6 predicted proteins | sample TergutLab28metaG_2_FD_97872 | JGI IMG/M metagenome (GOLD analysis project Ga0123354, IMG submission 97872) | Labiotermes labralis P4 segment gut microbial communities from Petit-Saut dam, French Guiana - Lab288 P4 | ecosystem: Host-associated > Arthropoda: Insects > Digestive system > Gut ... | reverse complement strand
TCCGGTAATGGAAAATGTTGTAAGGGCCTGAAGATGACTAACTTTTAGTCGAAACATGTAGCCTTGCTTAAGAATAAAAAATATTGTGCTGACGTATACTGTGTAACGTTAATCGAATTGCAAGCACATCGTGATGCCTTCATTCAGAGTTTGTATACATCTAGATGTATGATGATGATGTTATATTAGATACGCATCGTTATAAAAATATGCTTCTTTAATTGTAGGAATTGTAGTTCTTACCCTCTACCACTGTTAATAAAACACGTACATATACTGTGGACGAAGAGCATCCTTATGAAGGCACAATGGATGTTTCGCGTGCTTGTTGGTTTAAAATAAATTCTCTCTCTCTCTTCTGTGTCTTTGTTTTATCCCCCACCCCCTTCTTTTTAAATATCCTGCGACTTATAATTACGTGCATGTTTTATGGACTTCGCCTTTGTTTCGATAAAACACACATTCCCCACAGGGTAACGCGAAGGGCTTTGTGAAGTGCATTTCCTTCACTTGAAAGCAGCACACATTTGTGTCCAAGTAGGGCTCACCAGCATGATTAAGTTGATGCCTGTGGGGTATCAAGTGACGTCATGTGATGCTGCTCTGCGATGTGTTACAGGGCAGTTCGTCTAGCAAAGTGTTGAGTCAGTAAAGTAAAATACATAACAGAAGGCAGATTTTAGAATCTTATGTGACTGGATGGATGTAAATGGTGAACCGCTTTATCCCCAGGGAAAGAGTCCCCGTTGCCCCAGTGTCTAGGACGCTGGATGGGCCAATTTCTGAATTGTTTCCTTAGCGTATCTTACTTTATTATAGTAACTGCAAACCCACTGTAAGTGATGCAATGAAATATATCTCATTTCGTAAGGAAACTCCACGAGTTCTTCAGGTCTCCCTTTTCGCACTTGCTTGTCTGTTCTGTATCAAAAGACGGTCAGTGTTCACTCAGACACAGTTGAATAAAAAGTAAGGGCTGAGCGACCCAGTCTTGACCGTTCAGTTATATCATCCCTCTAATACTGAATTTTACTGGCAGGTTTTCACAAATTCTCTTGTTCTCGGAAGTTGGTGGGCTGAATACAATTTTTCTCAACTGGTCCTACCCGGAAACGTGCTGCAACGGTTTGTTACAGGGAATGCAAAAAGTCTTGAATAAACCTAAATTACAATTTTATAATAATGTACATACAGTGTAAAGTGGTTGAAAACAAAAGACCAACTTGATGTCACTTGCTATTTTTATTTCACTTCTTATTCGCTCACCGTGTTTCGGACATTAATATATCCATCATCAGGAGCTTACGACTATTCTGTTGAATTGCCACAATGGTCGTGTGTTCTTGGTTCGATGTGTGTTGGTGTTTCGGTGTGGTTGGGTTGGAGTGGTATACGTGTTGCAGGTTTCAGCCTGCTACACGGCTACCACTCCAACCCAACACCAACACACATCGAACCAAGAACACACGACCAATGTGGCAATTCAACAGAATAGTCGTAAGCTCCTGATGATGGATATATTAATGTCCGAAACATGTTGAGCGCATCATAAGAAGTGAAATAAAAATAGCAAGTGACATCAAGTTGGTCTTTTGTTTTCAACTATTACAATGATGCACGGTCCAATAAGTATAAGATTCACAGTATTAAGTGATTTGAATGTAAGTGATATGAACCATGACTACAAGTTTCGGCTAAGATTAGCCGTTGTCAAGGCAATTCCAGATATTTATAATTCCTTATATAACGAATATAATGTATTTGAAAGTCCAGTCTGACCTAAGTTTTTTTTAATCAAAATATGTTTATGCTTTGGCCAAAACTACTCACTTATGTGTTAGCTCACAAACAAAACAAACAGACAAACAAATAATAATAATAATAATAATAATGCGTTAATTTAACATGCAATTGTGTAAAGTATAAAATGGTAAAGAGGATAAAGACAGGAAAGAACACTAAAGGCCAGTGCCGGTGTTACTGTCGTCTGTGGCCGCTTGATCGCTGGGATTGCGGGTTCGAATACCGCTGAGGGAATGGATGTTCGTCTCTTGTGTTTGTTGTGCGTTGCGTAAGTAGCGGCCTCTATGACTAGCTGATCACTCGTACAGAGGAGTCCTATTTTCTGTGCGTGTCTAATTATGTGTGATCTAGTAACCTCAACAATCAGGCAGCCTATGCTCGAGTTGGGCTGCTAAGCCACAAACAGAATAACACTAAAGAAAAGTAAATTGCATTAAATATTTTCGTCATATTAATTATATCATAATGTGTTGCAGTGTTACTGTCAAGTATTGGACGATCAGATCATGTAACTAGTGAGAGTGAGGTATATTGCCAGCTAAATATTCAATTTTAGGCGCGTTCGCACAATTGCAAAAAGTGACTATTAACTTCGTCATATCTGTCCATCTGTCCGTCCGCGTGTGAATAGCTCGGCTCCCACTAGACGGACTTCCATGAAATTTGATACTGGAATATTTTTTGTCGAAAATCTGTCCAGAAAATTAATGTTTCAGTGGAATCTGACAAGAATAACCGGTACATTACGTGAATAAATATGTACGTTAATGGTAATATCTCGCTGAATTCTCCTTGGAGTGTCCATGTTTCGGACATGAGTTGTAGAGAAAATGAAAACAAGCATTTCTTTGTACGATAACTTCTTGCCTAAAATCGTGCCATTTACGAAATAATGTGACAAATGTGACAGGGTCAGACAGGCCAGAGATGACGTCACAATATGGCGAGAGCGCTTTGAATGCCGCACAGTAAGTCAAGAGCACAGACATTCACTCGGATTATGCAATATTTATTGTTCTTCCGCAGCAACAAATGTTAAATAAACGAGCCTCAATGTTACGTTATACCTACATGGTCTGTCTTGTTTCTGATACAGGTTTATTGCTGACTGTGTTCGTGTCGAGTGCTGGTTCGTATCAGTTAGTAAAGATATTGTGATATATACCTACAGTGGCTGTGAAATTGGAATCTGTGTTTATTCGTATCGTGTCGAACTCAGCAGACCGCATCAAAGGAACAGGCCTGTAATAGTAAAATGCCTTTTCCGAAGTCACGTATTCGCCCAGCCATCACCCGGTCGGCACTTCCCCTGAGAAGTCTCCTGTCAACAGTTCGCACCGCTCCATGTTTGTGTATACTAATTACCATCTCGCAGCTTCACTGGGTACACACCAAGCACGCTGGACGCTCCTTTCCCGCACAGCTTATTGGAGAGTTTGCGAGGTCCGTGTAACCAATCTCCAATCTATTAGGATTTCTGTACCGGAGACTACATATATCTGGATGCGATTCGTCCCGGTTTTCCTGGGCTAGTCCCAGTTTTATGGTGTGTAAAGGATTTTGTCCCGGTGTACCACAAAATTCTTTTCAGGAAGCCAACAATCTCGGGGTTTCCCGTACCATGGAAACACTACGTCTCTGACAAAGCGTACATATATTTTGACTTCCCCACAATTGGAGAAAATATATATAGCAGTAGGACAGCCATCAACCGGCGACTAAAATGAGGAAACAAGAAAGGGATTGGAAGATTTATGGATTAGAAATTATAGAGTCTAAAATGACTATGATAAGTAAAGAAGAAAGTTAGTAAATGAACTGAGTAATTGTAAGTGATATTCTTCTGTATATTTAAGCTTTCGCCGTGTTCTATATGTAATATGTTTTCTTTTGGGTAATTCCTCGGCGTCTGAGTTCACTCAGAACTCAGACGCCGGGGAATTACCCAAAAGAAAACATATTAGATATTCTTCTGCTTAGTCAGTTTTAATTATTTTATTTTTATCTCTGTACTTAGTAATTTTAGGCGCGTTAGCAAAGTTGCGAAAAGCGACTTTTAGCTTAGTCATGTCTGTCTGTCTGTATGTCTGCCTGTGCGCCCACCCGCATACAAAAACCCGGCTTCAACCGAATGGATTTTCACGAAATTTGGTATTTGAGTGTTTCGAAAATATGCCAAGAAAATTCAAGTTTCATTAAAATCTGACAATGACGAGAATAACGTGTACTTTACTTGAAAGCCAATATACATTTTTGGTCATATCTCTCTCATTTCTTCTTAGGATGAGAAATGTTTCAGAAAAAAGTTTTAAAGTAAATCAAAACACGTATTTTATATTAGATACCTGTTATTCAAAAATCGTGAGGTTCATGAAATAATGTGGAAAACTACTGTACAGCCGGGCAGGACACACGTGATAATATAGCGCGTGCGCATTACCTACTGGATACCTAAGGCTACAAACATACACTCAGAATGTGTAATAATTATTGCTTTTCAATTGCAACAATGGTTAAACGAATGCGTCTGAATGGTACGTTATGCATTCATTGCCTCTTTTCTTATCTGAGCAATGTCATTGTAGTATTGTTTATCAATTATTCAGTCATTTTCCTTGCGTGACGTGTTAAAAATTTTGTCTCTTCACCCACCCCCACCCCCCGCGCCATCAAAATTTCATTAAATGTCCCAGTTTTTAGTTTTTGTAATGAGATCCCTCTACATACGTTCAATAGAGCTTGCTACAAGACATGTCGTCGTAAATTCAGAAGAAATTCTTGGGATGCGCCAGTTCCACGCAGGAAAGTAATTTTCAAATAAGTGGAAAAGTTTCCGGCCAACAATTTCGATTTCGTGTAGTCAGAACCACACAGAAGATTTGCTAACTGAGGAAGGCTAGGCGATATTGGTGCTTGACTGAAGATATCTGCAAGAAAGTTCTTCGCGTGATCTGCCCTTAAAAATGGGTGTGTCTGGGTCACAACCACGAAATATAACTTAGATGTTGTATTTGCATTCGTAAAACGACTTGTTCTTTGTAAACACTGGAATGATAATAGTGAGGTAAAAGCGCGTTTTATGGACTGGTACCTGTAGGGTGAAGTGGACCGCACGCCCTCCATTTAATAAAAAAAGGAATGATTTAATTCTTTGAGTATGTGAAATTGTTGAATAAGAGATGTTGTTTTGCAGACAATACCCTAGCCGGTCTGCTGGCTAGAATTCAGTATTCGGGAGGTCCTGCGACCGGCCACCTCGACACAGGTTTTTCTTGATTTCCCTGTGTCTATAAGCAAATGCTGAGATGGTTCCCAAGATTCCAAGTTGCCACTACATGCTTCTCATGTAGCCCTCCTGACTTAAATTTATTAGTAACCAATTTCATACACTGTATACATGTAAAATAACCACTGCCACGGGGTGACAACCCAATTGCAGTTAATAAATATTATTATTATTATTACTATTATTATTATTAAAACGGCATGTTGTTACGTGGTAGACAGTTTCATATTTGGCGTGTTTCAATTGCAGCTAATATTACTGAGCCATAAATTCCCACCGACATATAACCCATATTCTGTCATTATTTTTGAATGTATGCCCTAACGCGACAGCGTGGACACATATTTTAAGCAAGACACTCGTCACCAACTTACATCGCAAGGCACTTCCAGCACCTTTATTTAAATATGGTGACTGAAAGCGTAATAATATGTTCTTTTACCTGCAACTTATCAAAGCAAAACTCACCACTCAGGGAAAAAATGAATAGAGGCCTACTTGGGTCACGCGGAATAATGGCAGTCTGTAGCAAGGGGGGATCCAATATTTTTGTCCTTAATCTACAGCCGTTATTGTGGACTGGTATGAGGGCCGCACATGCAAAAATGACGATAAATGGAAGTGGTATAAGTAAGCACGTACATTTTTATGTGATCTTCTTTATATATTTAAGTTATAAATGTGGATCTCTGTACGTCCTTCCTTCCTTCCGCATGGAACAACTCGGCTCCCACTGGGCGGATTTTCATGAAAATTGATATTCATGTATTTTTAGAAAATCAGTGGATATAATTTAAGTTTCATCAAAATATAACAAGAATAATTATATGAAGACCAATATACAAATTTGACCATATCTCGTTCGGTTCTTCTTAGAATGAGAAATGTTTCAGATAAAAGTTGTATAGAAAACCAAAATACGCGTATTCTGTTCAACAACTTTTATTCCCCCGAAAATCATGACTTTGGTGACGTAATGTGGAAAAATATTGTAGAGCCACGCAGATGACAATATGGAGCATGCGCATTACATTCTGCTGACTAAGGCTACAAACACACTCTCAGAATATATAATACTTATTGCTTTTTAATTGCAACAATGGTTGCACGAACGTGCCTCAATGTTACGTCATAGTACATTGCCTGCCTGTGTTAATACTTCCATACAAAATGTTTCAAAATATTATTCGCTGCGATAAACGTTAACGACTGTCGCCCGAGACCCGCCCTGTAATGTATGTAAGTCTTCGCCTAACATGGTCTATAAATTGTCAGATACCAGTTAGAAATGAAATTGTTGGACATGTTGTTAGTAATACTGTCCTACTGTCCACGAAAATTCATTTAGCTGTACTCGAGTTCATTGATGCACACGGGAAGACAGACAAACTGACTGACTGACTGACAGACCGACCGACTGACTGACTTACTGACTGAGCGACTGATGACCGACCGACTGACTGACCGACAGACTGACTGACTAACTGACCGACCGACTGACTGACCGACAGACTGACTGACTGACTAACTGACCGACCGACTGCCTGACTGACCGACTGACTGCCTGCCTGCCTGACTGACTGACTGACTGACTAACCGACTGTCTGACTGCCTGCCTGACTGACTAACCGCCTAACTGACTGGCCGACCGATTAACTGACTGACTGATTGAGTTACTGACTAAGTGACTGACTGACCGACTGACTGACTGACTGAATGACTGACCGACCTACTGACTGACTGACCGACTGACTGACTGACTGACTGAGTGACCGACTGGCTAACTGACTGACTGACCGACCGACCGACCGACCGACTGACTGATTGACTGACTGAGTGACCGGCTGGCTGACTGACTGACCGACCGACCGACCGACCAACCGACTGACTGACTGACTGGCTGACTGACTGACTGACTGAACGACTGACTGACTGACTGACTGACCGACTGACTGACGGATGAATTTTTATACCTTTAGAAAAGTTTGTAGCACCCTTGAAAAATGATTAAATTTCGTGCCTTCGTGACCTGATATTTTAATTATCCCTAATCCAATACTGAAATTAGATCGTATTTACTAGTGTGTGCTAACAAAACTTAAACGTAACTGTATCCACTGTTTTTATAATTGAAGCGCATATCTGAATTTCAATAAAGTTAATGTCTGTGTTGCATTCCATTTACATGGCCGCGTCATTCGCTAAGCCTCCGTACCTATAAACCGTGACCGAGCCATAATGCAATTTGGTTGAGTAGTGCTGTTAGCATGTTGACGTTTGCGGGGAGAGATGAGTGTTCGAAATGAGGCAGAGAGGCAGGGAGCTACACAGACGGGCAGTCACGTTCTGCCGTGACACGTAGAATAATTTAGTTGCTTGAAATTACTGTGTACAAATGACGACAAGTTCGCAGATCCTCACCTGTGTCTGCTGGAGCTGTGATATCTTCACTCACACTCACTCTATCTCTCCTGCCTTTTTAACAGATGTCTTCAGTTTTCTCCTCGTTACTTTTCAGGCTGATGGCCCTAATTATTCTATCGATGCTCTCCTGGATGATTATATCCCATCCCCGGCGTCAGCATCTGCATTATTTCCAATCGATTTTACGTGACTGAAAATTTCCTTCTGTCGCCTTCCGTTAGCTAGCAGTTTTCCTTATGTTGTTCTTCCCATGAACTGCCGATAACTAAATCACAGCACTCAACAAGCAAAATGAGCTATTCTCTTCCTTCGATATTTATAGTATATTATAACACCGAGTATTGCTACATGTTTCAATCCACATGGGATTACCATCAGGTAACCAGTATCAAATAATCAAATAATACTGCATGAAGCTTGATTGGTAACTAAATGTAAGAGTTTTCATTGTAATGTATTTTGAGACTGACGGAGAAGACTGAACACCCTATGAGCTGAAGTTTTTGCCTTTCAGTGTGTTCCTAGATATTTGTATAAAATTTAGATCACAATTACGAAGTGACTTCTGAGCATTGCAGGCTGTTTGGACAGCAGAACCAAACAGTCGCTATTTAAGACGTTTTTATAAATGTAATCAGTTTTGTGTTTTCATTAAACGTAAAAAAAAATGGTTAAATTTGGTATTTCAAAAGCGGTGTAGTTGAGGATCCGATCTTCTGCAATGTGAGGCTTTCATCATCAAGGGTCAACGAGAATATTTTTCTTAGACTCCTTGAACCTTAAATATTAAGGCGCCGCATTCCTTCAGAACGTTTAGAACTACTAAACCAGCGACATCATTCCAACCCACAAGACCGAAATCATAACCTTTTTTGAATGGCAGGTTAATTTGAAGATTTTTAATTCTCTACTGGTTCTTTATAAATCGAATAGTAAACACATTCAGAATTTCAAATGGCTTTTTCTACAACCTTGTTTTAGAGGCAGCAGTTTGTAGAAGGTAATTGTGTTGTAAGTTGATAGGGCTGTTTGTAGTTTTACCATTAACAGAGTGTCTATAGGGATATTGTCTTCCCAGAATCCATTTCTGAAACACGTGCGGGTTTGATGAAGCCCGTCAGTTCCTTGCCTTCAGATTATTGACTCGGCAGCGAGGCCCTGGATCCTTCATAAATGTGGATTATGATTAGGCCATTCACTTCACAACGTCCTATTACCTTACCCCGTGCAGCAGAATCACTTAGCGAGTCAACAAATTCATTGGCTGTTACGAGAACCGAAGATTCGTTACCGTGTCAAAAAAAACCCGCTACTGGACCATATCCAGGGCCAGATGAATTCAGTTCACATAAAATCTCTTCCTTTCAAGTTCAAATTGATATCGTCTTTTCCCAGGTCTTTCATTGAGCCTGTACTTTTTATTTTTTCCTAAGAAACTTAGTATGTGTTTCTTACCTCTCTCTGCGCGTGGTGTGCTCATGAAAAATTCATGAAGTCCGATTACAGAGGAAAATGTGCTTTTGGGTCGAATGAAAATAATTGATGGTTCGTTATGGCTGCGATGGTTAAATGCGGCATGTTGCACATTTAACGTTCTTACTGTTGAACAGATACGAACGACTGGACTGGGAAAAAAAACTGGACACAATTTGATTGACAAATTCCATGACATTCTACGTGTTTGCTAGTCATTACCAAACAGAACAGCAATGGTGTGTGTACAAGTCCAGCACACTTGAGCGTGGGTTTAAAAATGTATCTGTTGTGCAGGCTCAACAATTATAGGGCGGGCCTGAATGCCATGCTAATAAAACGTATGTTTTTAATTTCGGTGTTGTTTCCTCAGTTGTTTCTGAACAAACTGATTTCATTAATTTTCTGTCAATATTGTAATGAAAATGAAATTCGTGTACTTACAAAAGGGGCGCGAACGATTCAGATTGAGATTTTAAGGGCTTTATTCTTTGTTGAAGGGGGACCGCGGTAGCACAGTGGTTAAGGTGGCTGTGCTACAAATCAGAAGGTCGCTGGTTCGATCCCAGCTGGTGTCAGTGAATTTTTCATTGACATGAAATCCTTCCGATCGCACTGTGGCCCTGGGGTCGACTCAGCCTCTAACAGAAATGAGGAGTCTTTCCTGGGGGCAAAGGCGGCCGGTGAGTAAGGCTGTCAACCTACCACCATCTTGTGCGGTTGCAACCCTCTGGGCCCCTCCGGGCCTGTAACGGGACTGCTTTACACTTACCTTTTCTTTGTTGTTGCTGCATAACGCAGTGTTGTACAGTACAGCAGATTTCCGAATTTTGTGAAACTGAATCTTCGAGATTTCGACCTTTCGGTCGTCGTTGCAGTTTTTCTGTCAGGAATGTCAAGCTCTGCCTTTCCTTAAGTGAGGTCGCTGCCTTTCTGCTCTATGCAAACATTTGACGTAATTTATGATTCTAAAGTATATTTGTATTTTGTGTTTCCTCACTCTTCCTATGCTGTTTGATGTTATTATATGTTTTTATTACTGTAATTTCGTCCTTTATTGCAAATACCCAGACCTTTACATTAACAATGGATTTCGATCGTGTTCTTGGTGTTCGTGACGGTGCTAATGGTCCCAAATAATTACGAACATTGAGAATGTGCTGTATGAAAACCGACTTAATTTCCTTTCGTCAGAAGGCTAATGACTGCAGAGAACCGAGACTTTCTTTAAAATTTCAGTGACTCATCTAGCCAAGACAGGACTATATCCAAAATTTATGCAACCCTAAGGTATATTGCCCTGTGTACAAAGACCCTCCACTGACCTTATCCTGGGGGAAGATACGAGTCCAATCCAAACCCTTATGTCATTTGTCCTTCGTAAGGTCAAGCTGTCTTCATAACATGCTATGGAGGCACAGGGAGGCAGTAGAAGTGTAACTGTGCTCATCCATTATTTCGACGTGGGGTGTTGGTGGGTGGTCAGCGCTACGATCCGGCCGCTTTTCCCCCCGAGAAAGACAAGGGACCCACAATACAGGAGGCTGGGTGCGCCTCATGGTAGATCTAGACGGGTGTGGAAAATTTCGCCCCGATCGGAGTTAGAACTCCGAACCGTCCAGCCCGTGGCGACTCGCTACACGGACTGCGCTATCCCGGTTGCCTAGTCCTTCATATTTATTTTTAAATTATTCTTCCATCTGCGCCGCTATCTCCCAATTGGCCACATTCTATCAGATCTTTTGATAAAAATGTCTTAATAAATTCTCATATTTCGCTTGGATTCGAAGGTTTGTCATCCCCATTGTGTGTTGAAAGACTAACGGTGAGTTAATTTCCGTCAGAAAACACAACTATAATTGTATGCCAGATGATGGTAGCTAATAAATACCATCATCTAGCATACAATTATATTTGTGTTTTCTGACTGAAATTAACTCACCGTTAGTCTTTCGCGTGGATGCTTCATTCCCTCCCTATCTCGTACATCTTGATAAGTTTATCCTGCTAATATTTAGTAAAGAGTAAAGTTACTAAATTTCTTATTACGCATATCTTCCCGTCTTCATGTTACTTCTTTGTTATGCCCAAATAATGTCCGTATTTTACTCCCAAACACCCCAAGGTGTGTTCTGTCCTTAGCTTAAGGGATAAAGTGTCATTGACGAAAAGCAACTTTTAAAAATTTTTAACTTCTAAACATTAATAACTTACTGCGTGCTTTAGTCGTGGGTTACTAAAACTGTATCAATCAAACTAATGATTCCTTCTTCTTCTTCGGTGGCGCTACAGTCCGGGGTGGGCCTTGGCCTCCTTTACAATACGCCTCCAGGCCTCTCGATCCCTTGCTCTGTCTCTCCATTCATTTATTCCCATCTTTCTCAGGTCCGTGGACACGTCATCCAACCATCTCATTTTTGGTCTTCCTCTTCGTCTTGTTGCATACAGCTTTCCGTACATCTTTTTTGGAATTTCGGTGTCTTGCATTCTTTCTATGTGACCAAGCCATCGTATTCTTTGGCATTTAAT
>Ga0123354_10016659_pt1 | contig 11516 bp, 9 predicted proteins | sample TergutLab28metaG_2_FD_97872 | JGI IMG/M metagenome (GOLD analysis project Ga0123354, IMG submission 97872) | Labiotermes labralis P4 segment gut microbial communities from Petit-Saut dam, French Guiana - Lab288 P4 | ecosystem: Host-associated > Arthropoda: Insects > Digestive system > Gut ... | reverse complement strand
TGAGGTGGTGTGGTATCCGTATGCAGGCTGAAGCACCAGAGCAATACAACCCATGAAATAACTCATCAAATAAGTCGCAAGCTCCTGAGGATGGACGTATTAACATCCGAAACATGTTGAGCAGTAAATAATGAAACAATAAAGCAAATGACATCAAGTTGGTCTCTCTTTATTCAACCAGCTATCGTTATATTAGGATGCACGGTCAAAAAATATAATAATATAAACAAATAATTGAATGTTTATCGGATATGGTGATAACAATACGGAATGAATAAGTGTTGGTGATGAATTAAGGCAAACGCTGGACACTACTATCAGTTATATGGATAGATTCGTGGGGGCAGGAAAAACCGGGTAATTGATCTGGAATTGACGGTGGCTTTCTTACATAGAGGTCACTGGAATAGTGGATGAATGGCTTGAGAAGGTAGGCGAAATTAACACACTTTTCTAAACCGAATAAAACGTGGTTGTCTAGATGTGCAATGTGCGGACTAGACTGCCACCAGAAGAGTCGTAAAGGTATTTATAGCTATAAGAATCAAGTTCCTGTATCTTATCCGTACTGTCACATCTGTTTCACTGCCTTTTATTGTATGCGGCATTATTCACAATACTTTATCGCATTATGCCAAATGACGCTTCATAAACTAAAGTTATAGAAAAAAATACTTATTTTGGGATGCTGACTGTCTCTCAATTAGTTAAAAATTTCTCTCATATAATCGACTTCGAAGGATGTGTCGTAATTATCGAATTCACAACAGCCTGATCTGCAATCTATAGTTAAACTGTACGCAGTTCCAAGCACAGAAAGATGTACTGACCTAATAATAATAATAATAATAATAATAAGGGACTATAAAAACAAAATTGATGCCACTAAAAACAAGGGGAACTGGAATCATCTCAACATCGCTCATAAAATATGTGAACAACACCTGCACAGCAAGGCATCAAGGAACTGTAGAAAAAAACCCATACCGGGCCCTGCCTGCATGCTTCGAAATGTACTAATGTGGAAGTGCAAAACTTTTATAATCGAAATAACACCAAATGTGCCATTTATTGTAACCACAGAGTAGCTGCTATATTATATAGGGCTACCTTAGAAAACATGGTTTATTTCAGGTATACCATTACAACTAACCAATATAAAGGTGATTAATAATAATTATAAAAATGGAACCTATTATATGCCAATTCTTTTTTTGTACATGTCAAAGTAGTCGCGGGTTTTTGTTAACACGGTAATGACCTTCGAATTGCATAATATGCGCGGGATTTATCTCCACGCTGAGGAACTGTAAGATTTTCAAGAAGGACTTTGCTCCGTGGATTCACATCTGGATCATCAAAGCAGTCTCTTCCTTACGTAAACCCCAATAGTATTTCCTCAGTTCCAGTCACTATGTTTCTAAGTCACATCATCGTTTTTCTCAGTCCCTACCATTGCTAAAATACAGTGTCCTATTCTATCAAGGTAGCAAGGAATCTCGAAGGATAAGGCAAGATACATGTGCTGCTGGGGACACACCTGCTTTCTTATCAATTTCCGTTCCACGACCGAAAACGTAACTGCCTTTCTGCAGCTCGGAATAGGCAACACGAGAACCATACTTGTAAACAAATAAATTATTTTGTTCAAACCATTAGAACGGAAGGGAGGTGCGTGCCTGGTGGAGGGGTGCAGAGCTGTTCTGACAACGCGCATTTTATACGACGTCACACGTCGGCAAATTAACAGGCCCATAATTCTTGTGCCCCCTCATTCTTTTGTTTATCTTGGAGGCGTCTGATGTTTGGACAGCGCCTGGCTACATTGGTCTCAAACCGGCCGCGACGCTTCACCAGCAGAATTCATCACTGCTAAAGTGTTTGTTAAATATCGCGGTCCAATCGCAGGGGGGGGGGGGATTAGAGGAGCTATTTATCTCAGTATTTAACCAACTTGATGCACAAAATTTGTTTCACAATAAGTTTTATTTCATGCCTCTACATGTTTCCGAGCACATGTGCTCATCATCAGGAGGTCAGAATTGCATTACACAGCATCTGGTATCATCACACCTATAGGTGGCCGTCTCGTGCACAGGTTGAGAGAGGAATGGTTAACCAGGTGTGATGATACCAGAGGTTGTGTAATGCAATTCTGACCTCCTGATGACGAGCACATGTGCTCGAAACATGTAGAGGCATGAAATAAAACTTAATGTGAAACAAATTTTGTGCATCAAGTTGGTTAAACACTGAGATAAATATACTGGGATGCACGGTCAGCAAAACGTCAAAATTAGAGGAGCTAGTTCCTCTTCCCGCGGAACTGGTGAAATTAGAAGGGCCATTACTAAATGTAGAGGTAAAGGTAAAAGGTCAAGCTTTCCCTGTCCAGGCCACGAAAGTCTAACAGGTACAGCTCCATTCATTATTAGCCTCGGCACTGGATGGAAGTGAATGGTTAGCTTCACGTCCCGGCCTCTTTACTCCCAGGAAGGAACCGTGGCTGGGTGGGAGTTTTGGAGAAGACAAAAATCTTTTGCCTCTACCGGGATTTGAACCTCCGACTGTCCAGTCCGAAGCCTAGTCGCTATGCCGACTACACTACTCCGTATCCGCTACAAAGCGCTGTACGGTTTTGCTATTAGTTGAATTAAGCTACATAACTGTCATGAAGCACAACTGAAATTTGGCATGTGGGACTGTAACGGTGAATTTGTGTATCTGCGCACCGTGAAGGCATATGGGACTAAAGGTACAGCCACTTTCAGTGAATGGGAGTGGTCACCTTCACGCTCCGGCCGATTTACAATAGGGATATAGCGGCCTGTACGCATTGAAGAGGGGGCTGTGTGGGCCCCAGAGACAGTCTAAACTTTATAGAAAGGAGAAAATTCTCTTGTGAACTGAGCTCTTCTAGGCTCTTCAAGGGTCAAGAATCCTTGGATTAGACAGAGTGAATTTGTCCGTATTTCTTTGATATAATCCTTGGATTCTTGACTCCTGATGACAGGTTGTCCCGAAACGTCGTTAAGAAATTACCGCTACACTCCGTGTAATAACCCAGGAGAGCGCGGTTATCATCTTCTTCACGGCGGAAACCTGACATCACGCAGATAATCTTGTGTCTTTCCCCGCAATCAAATTCCGAATTTCACAAAAACATATATATATATATATATATATATATATATATACAGACCAACATGGAGGGTCGTGTTGTCAAAATCATAACTGTCTTTTCGCACATTCAGTTGTAAGTTCCCCATCAGCCTGTGTGTGTGTGCGTGTGTGTTTTTTCCCCCCAGAATGTAAAAGAAGGTTACAATTTCTTCTCAATGCGCTGTGCGTACTTCGTAGAGAATGACCGCTTCGGGTTTTCTGTTACGTTTTGAATATTTCGGCACGGTCCGGCGCGTTGCTGCCTTACGCTGCAGATCAATGTTACGAAACAGAAATAACTTTACCAGAGAAATTCATGATAGGCCGTGGTAACGAATGTGACCGACTTGAAGCGTGGGATACAAAATAAACGAAACGAAAAGACAGGAAGGCATGAAATTCAGGCCATTATTCAAACCACAGCGGTCAGTACATGAAACGCCTTTTACCACAACATATACCTACATATAGCACACACAGCATTGTATACGGTACAGACACTGTAACATAACAAATGCCAGTCGAATGTACAGAGTTAACTGACTGATCTTTATAATACAGGAGCACCTTGTGCAAAGTACAAATTCCAATTTTAGACACGTTCGTACAAATTGCGAACAGCGCCCATTAGCTACGTCACACGTCAATGTCCGCCCGTCTGTCCGTATTCATGCATCAGCGCGGCTCTCACTGGACGGATTTTCGTAAAATTTGGGGTTTTCAGGAAAGTTTGATCACAAAAATCCAATTTTTTAAAAAAATTAGACAATATATGGGGCACGCTTTCGAGTATGATTACATTGTTGACATCTGTAAGAAATGTCTACTTTGCAGCTCGACAACAGTGCAAAGGCAACCCATTGTTGCTTTTCCATGGCAACACACAACGATTATACACTGCTGACAGCTACGTGTACCTCCAACAACAATACAAAGGGAAAGCATTTTTGTGTTTCCATAGTAATAATGATTGTTACGTTTTACGTACTCTGCCTATCTTGTTGCGTGCAATACTTGTGACAAAATTCGTGCTTCGGATGTTGAACCTATCCTACGGGGACAGCAATGATATTAACATGGTGTAATGAAAAATATCTAACTACAAGACTTCGAGATTTGAATGGTAAATGAGCAACACTTGCTGGAATTGTGTCTTCAATTCGTACGGGGTGAACCGCGGGAACCACATGGTGTCTGAAATATTCAGGAAGTAACTTCGGTCATCTGAAATAACAGCGCCCATGCATTCTATTCTCTTACAATAACACATGGATGCCTGGCCGAACTGCTGCGAAGGGCAGCCGTGGAGAAATATATCCTCCTCGACGTTGTTTCCGTGTGCCGTATTCTACTCGACTGTAGTGGATTTTGTCGAATTTCTCACATATCACTTTCGTTAAAGACGACTCAAATTCGACCCAATTTTCACTCGTATATTGCACATTTTTAGCTTCAATACTTCACAGTTTATATGCCTGCTTCAAGAAACCGGGATAGCCCAGTCAGTATGATGGCAAGGCTACGGTCTGGACTAAGAGGAACTGTGTTCGATTCTCGGCATTCGCAAATATCTTTTTATTTTCACAAAATCCGTACAGCTTCTGGGGCCCTTTGAGTCTCTTGTGACATGGGTATTGGGGCTCTTCTCCGGGTGCAAATGTACAAGGCATAAATGTGACATCTCACATATGTATGTCCCAAAATGAAGAGAGCATGGAGCCGTGCTTCCACTTCTTCAAGCGTCGTCATGGAGTAGTGATTAATTAAGTGCAGGGAAGACTTTATGTTCACTTTCACAGGTGCACACTTCAGACTAGATGCCATCTTATTAATGTATTATGCTTATGTTAAGGCTCAACACGTTTCGGCCACCATTATGCCCATCACCAGGAGCTCACGATGTTGGCGTTGGTTACCACATAGGCCGTCTGGTTCTCGAGTTGCTGTTGGTTGGAGGTTAAATGCAGGCAGGATGGATGAGTGTCCGGACCAAAGGCTGTAACACGACATAATCATAATAAAGTAATAAGTGGTATCTAGTTGGATTTTATTCTTCATTTATCAAGATGATACACGGTCCAACACACCTCAAATACACTTCAGACGTCTTCTGTGGTGCATGGAATATGTAGAATATTTTAACTTTGTTTATTGCTTTACCCGTGTATTTGTTCACAGCTAGGTGTTAGCGTATAGTGAGCCCTTTGGGTGAAATCCATATTACAGGCGAATAAGGGCACCGAGAGGACTAGAGAAGCTACAGCAGAATGAGTCTGAACCTTAGTTTCGCGGACTGCACGTTACGTATTTTTTTAAAGATTTACTCAATTATTACACCAACCACTGCACATATATAAAATTTATAAAATTTTATATATGTGCAGTGGTTGGTGTAATAATAAACTCAACAACATGCACGGTGTAACAATAAAAATATTTAAAAATTTGTTCGAATTCATCAAATAATGTCACTTTCTCCCTATAATTCTTCGGCCTGTTCCCTAACCAAGGCCTTTCCCGTTCTTTCCCTCCAGTCACTGTTATAATTTAAAGCTGCACTTCAATTTTTGGTATTGAGCAATACGGACGCATCCTTCCCCATTTCGTCTATCTACCTATTCCTTGGCTTTCCATCTGGCCTTTTTCGTCTGAGACTTCCTTCTGGAGATAAAGTTAACTAGCTTCATGGTACTGAGGTTATAACCGAAGAGACATCACCGAATATGCTGTTAAAAAGTGTATTCTTGGATTCTTGAAGAGTTCAATATCAATCCTCCACTTTCATATTGATATATTTGTTAACTGCAATTGGGTTGACACCCGGTGGTAGTAGTACAGTACACATTTACACACAAACAATACATGGAACAACGCAATGAAACAGAATATATACAGAACAGAACATATATAAAATTAAGAACACATAAACAACAATAAAAATACATAATTTACAAAATTAAACAAAAGCATACAAAACATACAATCATATATACATTGATAAAAAAAATGGAACCAAAAGAACATGAAAGAATGTTATAAACGAAAACGCCATGAAGCAGCAAACTTCGTATGATCTATATATCTTCTAATAATGTTACTAAGAACTTCACTCTACTCCACTTCACTACACTTCACCCAAATACATTTAACTCCACTTCACTACACTTGTCGACACTTCACTTCCCCTCATTTAAACTTCACCCAACTACACTTCACTACACTTCACTACCCTCTCATTTGGATTAACCAATTAAAATTTCCTACCGTTCCATTTCACCTCACATCACTACACTTCACCTCACTTCACTTCACTGCAATTTTAGAAGATTTTCGCCACACTTCTATTCCTTTCATTTCACCCCGTTTGCAATTGCTTTCCTAACTCTGTTTCTAAAAATCCTAGGTTTACAAGGGAAAGACCCTTGTAAACCTAAAGTATTTCTTAAATATTTTCAGGGTCAAATTTACCTTTAATATTTGCTTACAAAATGCTTATTCAGAACGAATGACTATCCGAATTATTGAAGACGACGTGGCAGTACTGACAGTTAATTTAGCCAAATTATCTGTTTCCTTATGCCCACATTTTATGCAAGTATATAAAGAGACCGAAGCAGTGGAAACTGATGAATCGCGTTTTGCCAGAAGAAAACCTAAGACGCGTGTTGCTGAGTTAACGATTATCTGTCAGTAGTCACGTAGCACCACGAGTGCGATGTGAACTACCCTCCCGGGTCAATTGGACTGTCTTTGCCATTTTACATCATGGCCTCGCGACGTGAGAGTTCCAGGCGTTGTTGTATCTGGCAGGTATCTGCAGTTATATTGTCTCTATATCTCTAAACTATGATGTTTTCTTACAACCCACAGCCAAACCACGAATACAGCCACTAAAAGCTGTATGTCAACAGGAATGTGGTTAAGAAAAATAGAAGTACGCGAGTCATATATATATATATATATATAAAATTTTTTTTTAATCCGGCATATATATGTTCGGGGGGACGCGGTGGGGCAGCCGGTTGAGGCACTGCAATCCCCAATGGTGTCATTGAATTTTTCGTCGCCACTCTGGCCCTGGGGTCGACGCAGCGTCTAACAGAGTGCCGGGGATATTTCCTGGGAGTTAAAGCTGACCTATGTGTAGGGATGACAACCCTGCCATCTTCACGAGCCGGCTGTCTGGAAATCTGTTGGCGTCAGAGCCCTGGAAACCCTAGGGCTTAAACAGGTATAGCGTAATCGGGGTAACGACTCATTTTGAGCTGGACGGCCCAGGGATCAAATTCCGGTTCGGACGAGATTTTCCGCGCATATCCAGAGCGGCCCTGGGTATAAAATGCACCCTGTACAATGGGTATCGGGTATCTTTCCTGGTCTAAAGCGGCTGGAGCGTGGCTTTGTCCATCCGCCCCATCTAGCGCCGAGGTTAAAGAAAGAGTAGAGATACAGCTCTAATTCCCTTCTAGGTCTTCAAGGGATATTCTCAGGCGAATTTGTTTTTTACTTTTAAATTTCGTGAAATGTGTAGGTAAAAGTTAAAGGTAAAGTGCACCCTTGTACAGGCACTGAGGCTCTGTAGAGACCGTTCGGCCCATAGGGGGAGTAGAGGTATAGCTCTACTCTTTCTTGATCACGGCACGAGAAGGGGGTGAGGGGTCAGTTTCACGCCCCGGCCGCTATTTACCCCCCGGGAAAGACCCGGTACCCATTGTACAGGAGGTTGGGTGGACCCCAGGGCCGGTCCGGACAGGTGCGGAAAATCTCGTCCCCCAACCGGGATTCAATCCCCAGACCGTCCAGCCCGTAGCCAGTCGCTATACCGACTACGCTACCCGGCCCACCGTGAAATGTGTAGAAACAACCTAAAACTAAATATAGACCTACGCCTGTTCTGCGAAACTTAACCTATGATGAAGACAGTCGTATGTAGAGCATAGAAGACTAACATAATGCATACGTACAGGCGAAATGCTAAGACACTGAGACAAAAAATATTAATCAGAATTTTATATATTTACGTAACAAACCAACAAATACACACGGATAAAACATGTTTTTATCATATATTCAGGTTTCAACATGATGATGGTCGCAGAAGCGATCGAAACATGTCGGCGAATATTAATATATGGTAAAGCGTATATTATCTGTGAGCTTTTGTTGGTTGGCTACGTTAAGTATACATTAGTGAGAATATTATATTTAGAATGAATTGATATTGTAAAGCAGGGAATTTGTATTTTGCACTGTGATGGAAAGCTGCCAACACAAATGTAAAGGCTGAGCACTTCCATCACTTTCAGGCAGTTGGTACTACTGTATGTCGACAAAGTTCTCGTAGGCCTACAAGGGACTTACTCCTACCTCTGTGAAGCACCTCTGCCAGGAAAAGTAATTTTGAAAAAAAAAAAAAAATATATATATATATATATATATCTGTCGCATGAACCCAGGTATCACTTTTATAGCTCAAAGATGCAGTTTTGGTACTCCAGAAGCTACATGAAATCTGTAACTTCAACAGTCATGGGTCCGTGCATCGCTAATTTATTCTCAGAGTACAACCAACAAGATGCAACGTTTCACAATTTATTTATTTCTGTAAGACGCTCTACATGTCTCAGACGGGTTTTCCGTCCATCACCAGGAGCTGAAAACTGCGCATACAGCCTCAGGTATTTGTCAGACCAATATCTGACGCTGTATGTACAGTTTTGAGCTCCTGATGATGGACGGAAAACCCGTCTGAAACATGTACAGCGTCTTACAGAAATAAATAAATTGTGAAAAAATAATATAAACAGCCAAAAAAGAAGCAAAAATAATAATTTTATTAATAATTTAAATCAGCTCAACATGTTTCGGGCGATAATTTCGCCCATCCTGAGGAGCACTAGACTGTGTTTACAGCTTGTGGTATAATGCACCGACGATGCTGCCTGCTGGTGACCAGCAGGAAGCATCGTCGTTGCATTAAGCTGTAAACACAGTCTAGTGCTCATAAAATGTATTTTACATACATTTTATGAGACAATTTTACGTACCCCAATCCTGTACTTGCACATCACACCTTTCAGACAAACGTTTTAATTAGATATATTCCACGAATGTAAACACGATGTGATCCCAAAGTGTGCATAGCATCTGGTAACACAACTGTTAATATAGGCCTGAAGATGTCTAGGTTATAGTCGAAACATGTAGCCTTGTATTACCTTATATAATAAAGTGATTATGCTGACGTACACTATATAATATTATATTTCAGATATATTTCAAAGGTAATATTCGGAAGGCTTCCAATTAATTTTAATGTAAAATATAAAGAATTAAAGATAATTAGGAAGAAACTCGAAATGACAAACTTATTTTGCTCTTCTAAAAGAGAGTTCAGTGCTACAAGTAGGCGTTTCGTAGTCACGCGCGGAAATAAATTTCTTGAAGTGCTGAAATGAGACACGACGCCATACTGTCCGGACTACTGTCAGCGTCGTTACGTAAGTCGTAAACAATAAGCTTATTAAGTAACTTACATGCACACTGGCAAAGATGCAAGAGGCTTTAGCGCACCCGCAGGGCGTACCGGCGAAGGAAAAATGGTTCAGCGACGTATTTATAGCGACGAGGCACGAGCGGGAACACAGCATGTTGACGGACCAAGATGAATCGTCCTGACAAATTACATCAGAAATTTTCAGAATTGTTATGTGTCATGTAATACAAATGGGTGCAGTTCTAAACAGATCTTCAACATCCTTAAGCCCAGGTGGATGATGCCTGCTACATAACGTAACCAAGGCACATAAAAGAAGAAGGGTGAAGGAGTAAACAAAATGTCTAATCCACATCTGAAAATAATCCCACCAATACACCTAATCATTCCCGCATGTTTAATTTTACACATACATTAATGTTTCGCAGTGCCGCTATATTTGTATGTTTATGTGTTGACATGTCAGTATAAAATATAAATTGTCTTATTTGTATCTTTTTATTGTTGCTTCATCCAAAAAAAAAAGAACTTCCCTTGTCTAAATCTAACTTTCATTAGATTAAAACACTTTATTATCCAACAGATGCGCAAATATATAATTCGTAGATACAATTAGAATTATTATAAAATATTTAAAGTATTTAAAATTGCTCCAACATGTTTAGGATCAAAAGGGATCCATCATCAGGGGGCTGTATACAGTGCTTGGCTAAAATTACAGTAATAGTGCTATCTCGTCCGTTGATATGGGAATAGTCGGTATTACGGCCAATTATTTGCCCGTGGTGCGTGTGTGTGTACTGCACAGTCTAGATAGCCACTTCATTAGATGTGGCCAAAAATGGACGGCTAGGCCAAAAAAATGAATTTCTTGCACGTTTGTAGCTTTACATTCTGCGAATATAATGCGTTAAAAATTCAGCAGCTTAATTGCAACTCACATATATATAGCCGTACAAATGCGAGGTTTTCTAGTGTCGCTACTACTTTACAAATTAGAACAGCGGCTGTTATATTTCAATTATTTTTTTTTACCATGTGGCAACAACCCCCAGTGGACCAAGGCCTCATCATTATGGAGGATTTATGATCACACTCAGACACACCACACTCGGAAGGACTCCTCTGGACGAACGATCAGCACGCCGCAGAGGCCTCTACCTGACAACAAACAAAACTAACAAGACACACACATCCCTGCCCCCGGCTGGATTCGAGCCCACAATCCCCGCAAGCGAAGCGGCCGCAAACCCACGCCTTTGACTGCGCGGCTACTGGGATCGGTATATTTGCATTACTGAATGCAGGAATTTAAAGAATATACACGGTAGGAGGCAACTGGTGACAAGGGTCCCCAAACACATTTCGAGATATTTCGTCAAATAAATTTAGTTTAAATGTTATTAGGAAGTAGAAACACAAGGGTATGGTGCCATATAATTTCCACCATAAACTGTGGTGCCATAAAGTTTAACTGTTATAAAAGAAGGAAAGACACATGCCTCATTTTCGAAATGTTTGTACACGGCTACATTTATTGCTCGTTCGATTTCTTCTATTGAATTTTGTATAAATCTGTCACATTGACGTAAAAATATGTAGGGTATAAACTGTGTGTTCATTTTTCTCTGTAACTCTGGCCTTAACTTCTTATAATAAAACCAACTAGATGCACTAAACTAAACTAAACTCCGTGGCCTTAGTCCGTACGCGAACTATACCGACAGAGCGGCCGCCGCCGGTCGGCGAAGTTAATGCCAACTTTTGCGGATAGAGGGGTGTCACGTGGTCAGCGCAACGGGTCCTCACAGCCGTTAATCTCTGTTTTCTAGACCTGGAGCCGCTACTTTTTTCATTC
>Ga0123354_10016657_pt1 | contig 11516 bp, 3 predicted proteins | sample TergutLab28metaG_2_FD_97872 | JGI IMG/M metagenome (GOLD analysis project Ga0123354, IMG submission 97872) | Labiotermes labralis P4 segment gut microbial communities from Petit-Saut dam, French Guiana - Lab288 P4 | ecosystem: Host-associated > Arthropoda: Insects > Digestive system > Gut ... | reverse complement strand
TACTGCGATAGCTAACAATGGGACAACGCGTACTGCGATAGCTAACAATGGGACAACGCGTACCGCGATAGCTAACAATGGGACAACGCGTACTGCGATAGCTAACAATGGGACAACGCGTACTGCGATAGCTAAAAATGGGACAACGCGTACTGCGATAGCTAACAATGGGACAACGCGTACTGCGATAGCTAACACTGGGACAACGCGTACTGCGATAGCTAACAATGGGACAACGCGTACTGCGATAGCTAACACGATGGTAAGACTCATAAGTTTTTAAAAAGCTACAACATACAGATGAAGTTATAGAACCAATATGATAATGCTCCCATTATCGTCATAATCATCAAACCCATCACAATCAAGTTTTCAGTCACGTATAATATTTCGCCGGCAAGTTTCATAGGGATTCCTACCGTTTTTAAAACCAAATTCGAAATTCAAAAAACAAGTTTTTGTTAATGGCAAGGATGTTCAGGGATTCCTTTGTTTATGGGCTGTTATTTCTTACTTTATTATTAACCTTTTGACGCCTAATGTCAACTATAGTGATCGTACCGCACCGCTAACCTCTAAATTTGCATTTTATATATTTATTCAACAAATATAGGTACTGAATATTTTAAAAATGTTATGTACTCTCCGTTTTTTTCTCTTCAAAATGCAGTTTGTTTCATAATTCTAACATATTTGGGTCCTGGATTATTCACATTTTATATACAGGGTGTGCTAATATTAAAAAAATAATTCCGGCGCCAAAAGTTTAAGAGAAGGTAAGCCTTTTGTTAGTCTTATCATTTGTGAATGTTACTGTCAACCAACGTTGCAGACAAAGACCGAAATTGTTTGGTGCGTTTGTAACCAAAACACTTCATTCCAGTTCACTGTATTTCTTACAAGCCTACAGTTGATACGAAAAAGTCTGCTTACTGACCCGTAGTCGGGGACATGGCATTCTGATAAACTTTTTCTTTATCTGCTGAAATTCCATAAACTATGGAAACCTTGTCAATTTTCCGTGCCTAGCGACTTGTTTATAACTTTCTGCACACAAACAAAGTAAGAGAAATGTTAATACTAAATAAAAAGCAACTTCACAATTCTCTGATGGCTTCTGGGTACACGGCTAGCCCCCGTTTCGGAATCACGTTCGCCCAAACCAGACTGTACACTTAGATTTTCTGAAACCTAATCTCATTCGGTTCAGGTGCTCGTGCAGCAAGCACATATCGATTAATTAAACAAAATTCCATTCATCGCAAACACAAGCACTGCTTACCATTTTGTTACAGAAATCTGGATGGAAAAAAAAAACCTGCTAAATTACAGAACTGATATTTCAAAGACACAATCAAAAAAGTTATTTTTTTGTTCGAAGGTGTCCAAATCAGAGGTCAACTACTTAAGCCTTAACCGTATGCGCTCGCTGTCACACGGATTCGTAGCGGTTCAAACGTGGTTTATAAATTACATCTTTTCTGGAAAGGGAAAATATTATTTAAACTTCTGCTGAATTGAATACACAAGTCTCTGATCAAATAAGTCAAGTGTGCGAACGTGTGTCTGTATGTAGCAAGTGTGGCGCATACAAAAACCCGCAAACTCTGCCCTTAGCTCTTTCTTCGTATGGACAATGTAAAACCTGCAGGCCTGCCGTAGGGTTGATTCGAGTCGCTGCTTTCGACTGTACAGAATAATACAAACGTTGATATTAGGAGCGAGACTTTAACAGCAAAGTGATGGAGATGCACGAACTACAACCCTTCCAAGCAACCCCTGGTGAGCTGGGGTATAAACAACACACAGAAGTACAAATACCGTGTAGTCACTCAGACATGAATTCCAACCCCTAAAATTCCCTACCCACCGAAACTTACAGCAGCATCTAATTTTCATTTTCGAAACCACGTCCCTCAAGAGTTTCTCTGTACGTACAGACTAACAAAGTAGTCTGTGTATACTCTGTGATTTTCAACCAGACAGGAGTACAATTATATATTAAGGACGAAGAACTGCGTCCCGAAGAACTAAATGAAAGTAACAAAGAAAATATTCGCCATGTGCTCTGTTGCAATATATTCAAATTCAGCCCAATAAGTTTGCCAAACTCTAAAATAATACAGCTTAACTGAACATGCGTAGGAGTTAGGAGAGAGAAAACATAAACCTTTTAGAAGTGGAAGATATGCCAATATAACGTAAGAGAAACAGACCGGAATATTTGGTAGGTAAAGTTATGTGCATTAGAATCTGACCACTAGACCACAGAGGCGGTCGTAGTATGAACTAAATGTCCTAATACATTTGATTTCGTTTTTGGTCCACGGTGGAAAACAGGAATCAGAAATTAAGGTTACAATTTTATGTACTCTGTATTTTATGACATGCATTATACTTTATATAAGTTCCATATTTTGGGGGAAAACTTGAAACCTGTTCTAATTATCAGTTTATGTGATAAAGCGGTAGGCCTGGCTGTGAAGACAACATTAATGCCAAATGTTTGGCTTTTCACATTTAAAAATATTGCAATAAATACGCGTCAGGAATATTAACAACACATATTTCATAATAAAATAATTTACGTGCCTCAATTTCTAGGATGTCGATTATAGTGAGAAAGAAAATTATTGGTAGATAAAAATTATTTGTTATTTTCAGGTCAAGAAATCCTAGTACAAGGAAAGTAAATTCACATATTTTACGATTTATGGGTAAATTATCGATATTATATTGTTACGCATTTTTGTTATTTGATACCTAGGATCGGAGTGGGTCAGGTAAAGTTTCTTAATGTGTCATCGCAGGCACGCGTGCCTCAGGTTGTTCGTCGCAGGTAAATGAAATAATTTATTTATATTTTACATTATAACTAATAATTCACATTTATAAAAATCCACGAATAATTAGTTGCTATTTTATAAATAGAACACTTGAAGTTGAATTTAACTGACTCCGTTAATTAAGGGGGTCACAATTTTGTTAACACTGAAGGGATTGTTTGTTCTTGGTGCAACAGCCCCCAGTGGGCAAGGGTCTCCCCATTTGCGAGTTTTCTAGATCACACACAACGACGCACCACAGTCGATAGGACTCCTCTGGACGAGTGATCAGCTCGTCCAGAGACTTCTACCTGACAATATACAACACTCACAACAGATAAATATCCATGTCCCCAGTGAGATTCGAACCCACAATCTCAGCAGGCGAGCGGCAGCAGACCTACGCCTTAGACCGCGCGGCAACTGGGACCGGCATTGCTGAAGGGATTAAATTCTTAAATGTACAGGAAATAGGGCTTTAAATATATGATTTCAACGTGGCAGAAAATAATACAATTTAATTCATCATTTTGTAATCAATGAATTTAACGCAGCACTTATTCTTGCAAGTGTTCAGTTATAATACAGTGTTAAAACCTCACGTGACATAGTGTTATCTAAACGACCTTATGTCATCGTATATTTTACTGGAAAACTGAAGAATGTGAAAGGCAAGGGAGTCCTGGATATATTTCCAGGAAACTGTACATGAGTTCCGTTCGATACATAAGCCAGATTGGACAGTGGAAGTTATGAACAAGCTAGGTCGATAAGACCGTGTTGTGGGTTTGAGGGAAAGCAACCCGTACTATGAGAGGCTTCCTGCATCGGCCCAGCCTATATAAACATTTATTTGCCTAGCGTGCCTAATCATCTGTGACCGTAAATAATGGCTAAATATATTCAACACTAAATTGTTATAACTTCTCAAGTTTCCTTATCATAAAGGACGCACAAAACGACAAATTCCACACAGTCCTTAATGAAGAGCAGCTCAGCTTGTCAGGTCCAGAAAGCCCGTCATCCAATGTAGAACTCCAACTTCACTACCATCTATATCCAAGGATAAACTGGAACAATAATTATTGGAATTGTAATAACTTTTATGCTAAGTGCAACATTTTCAGCTGACGTGTGCGGCATCTCTCCGGGCTTCATTGTTTAGTTAATTTTGTGTTAATACTTGTATTGTCAAGAATACTACATTTTGAAACCAAACTGCCTTATGTCGACAAACACATGACTTGCTGACTGACATAATCAGTCGAATAACCTTTAGGAATCCTGTATTCTGGAGAAGCATATTCAGGTCAACCCTTAATAAAAGACCCCATAATATGTCGTGTTATTTAATAGGGATTTATGAATTTCTTTCGGTCAACCAGAATTTCTCCAGCACAAAATAAAATCTGTTAGAGTGACGTTTTTTCCTTATAGCTCTCCTTTGTTTGTTTTTCGTTTTCTAACTATATTCATTACTAGCCAAGTAGACTTAAATAATAATATTATCTGTGTGTTTGTATTACATAAATTCAAGGTTAGCAGCAGGGAGCTACAAATTCTGATGCCGTGTGTATGGTGGATAAGTACTGACATCTCGGAATAACCTGTTTCCTCTATTTTCAAGGTAGAAGGCCAAACTATACGGTGTCACACCCCAAGGAAAACAGTCTGAGTCACAGCTATATAGGATAATCAATTCTTACAAATCGATTGTAGGTTTACAATTTGGACACAAAAAATGGAATTACATTTATGTAATTCATTTCTGTTCTGTTGCTCCTGACTGATGTCTCCTTCCACCTGTTGTCGATGGGAAATATTCATAACGTCTCATTTTGTTTGCACATCTCACCATTCCCATTCTTTTAACGGATTTGAAAGTATTTTCAAACAACTCAAAATCCGTTTCGAGATTTGAAGTTCTCACAGCGTTTTTGAAGATGCACTTCTTGTGGGATATGAAACCAACTTCGTTGGTAAGAGTTACCAAAGTTTTGGAGAAGCTTTGTGCCTATATATATATATATATATATATATATAGGCACAAAGCTCCTGAAGATGGAGGCAGCGAACTCCTACCTAACGTGGGTAAATCTTTCACACTCAACAAGCCGTAATATCCCAGAAGACTTGAATTCAATTATGAATCCATTATCTCTTTAAAGTAATTCTTAATATTTCCATACAAGGAATGTTTTCTACAGCTGCGAAAGTGCAGTAGCAAATTAAAACAGAAAAAAAACACTTAAACGCTTACAAGCCGCATGAAATAATACTGCGGATACTTCGACAACAGTTCTCCAATCCAAAAGTGGTATTTTTAACTTTTTCCGATTAAAAGGATTTAAAGTTAAGTTTTCTCTGTGCACGCTATGAAGGCGTGTGAGATAATAACCTACATCCCTTTATGTCTAGATTCGGCAGTAAGTAGGGTAGGTAGTCAGCTTCACCCCAGTGAAAACAACTCCTGGTACCCTTTGAAGTGGACGCCCGATGTATCCCAGAGCCGATCTAGATATTTATGAGAAGAAATAAACCTTTCCCTTTGCTCCCGAAGTAAGACAAAAACGATTTCTAATGAAGTAATTTAGCCAGATAAAATCCAGTGTAATGAGTTTCATGTGAAAATGCTGGTCCTATTCTTAAATTATACAGACACACATGTTTGTTTGGTTGTTTAATATTGCAGTATCAATTACAGAAGTTGCGGAAGTGTTAAGAGATGTTTACAGTCTTATTCCTACCGACGTTTGAGATAAATCTGAACTGTGAAAAGGTGATCGCACTCGATTCCCCTGAAATGTTCAAAACCATGCATAAAACTGACCATAGTAAAAGGTAACATGACAATCTGCATGCGGGGCCATAATCTGCGGAGTGAACAGCTAACATTACCTTTTAGAAATATGGCTTCTGAACACAGAATTATTCTGGATGTATGAAAGAGGAGAATTCCAACATCCTTGCCAGAATCTAATATTGGATATATAGTCCGTAACCAGTCATATTTTATTTTGCGCAGGTAACGATTAGGCAGTCTTGTAAGACGCCACCTTCCCTACCTTCGGTCAGTGAATGGGGTGGCTAACGGAGCGGCCGACATGCGGAAATAGAATGTCATTGCTCCACCACACAACATAAATCAACACTGAAGTAATATCCTCTGTAGCGTGCACACATACTTCATAATTGCGCACTGCTTTCGACTTTAAACTAGAAGATTCTATAATAGATAATCTGCAAACTGAAAGTGTCTGACATAACATTCTGATATACAGTTATCAAGAATGGTTACCTATCATCCCTGGTGGACCTAAACCCCATCGGTGTATTTACATGGCGCGACATCAATTGTGTCTTCACCTTAACGTGTAATAACCATTACGAAATTGTGAACAGAATCGAAGTTTACCTTTTTTCATGCAGAATATTAATATCGTCATCTCACCAGATGTGCCTTCTCTTTACTCCAGGTCTCCATGTTTGTAACAAAGTATTTTGCTTCAGATTTCCCGAATTAAAACTTTGTATTTATTTCTTATTTCTCCCATAACACCTGCACTTATTTTATTCCTTCATGTGACCACGGTAATAACAGAAGTTATATAAAAATCATGAACCTCCTCATTACGTAATTTTCTTCTGCCTACTGTTACTTCTTCTCTCTGAGATCCAAATATTCCCCTCAGGACTCTAATTGTTCATCTCTTAGGGCGAAGAACCAAGTTTAACACACATTCCACAAAACAGTTTAAGATACAGTCTGTATATTTCATAATTTATGTTTTCAAAGTACTTATGAATTCCGTATATGAGCACGGTGCTTCGAAATTATGAACCCATGTTGCATGTAAACCAGTTCCACAGACAGTTGTGCTTTACACCGATCCTGCAGTACAGAATAATAGACGTCTACTACGCGAGACATCAGCGAAGAAAAGTAATGAGATATAAAATCATGGAAATATTTGAAATTTAATATTTTAATTTCAGAAGATTAGTCAAGAATTTTTAATCAAAATTAGATATCATTGTTAGAAATTAATATAAAAATTCCAGCTGTATTCTAGGACTTTTATTTTACCAAAGAGCTTAATATCACTTACACGTGCTTTCATATTCCGAAAAGCACTGCCAACGCACGTTTTTCTTGTCTCTTCAGCAATGCCAAATGTAATTAAATGCTACATAAAGCTAAAACAGAAAGATTCCTCTTTTCCCCCACACTACATTGCAATCTCTTTTTAATTGCAGCCTTTAACGAACAAAAAGTGCTGTTTGTATAAAGGACATGAGGACTGAAATAACAGCCCCGACCCACTGTGCATTTTTTAAGAGAGCTAAATCCGTCATTCTTTTACGTTAAAATGCCTAATTGATAATTTTCTCCTGAACAGGACGTTAGGGAAAAAAGCAAGCCAATAGATCGCGTTACAGTTGAAGTCACATTATAGCCTGCCCATCACAACTGATATGTGCATTTAACGTTTTTGTTAAACAAGTAAAGTGGGATAACAGCTTTATTGCAATTGCAGGAAATCTGTCCCCGTGTTTAACGAAATGTCTTCGAATGACATCAGCGAGGACTAGATTGCCGTGAATGGCCAACTTTATACCAGGTCCATTTATGCCCCTTCCGCTTTCCGCTCAGGAAAGGGCCCCCAGTAGGTTGATCAGGAGGTCGGAAGTGTCCCGCAGTCGGTCTAGATGATCCGGAGATAAGGAAAACTCTCCTTTTTTTTCTCTTCATTTTTTTGCGTGAACAAGAGATAATTCTTCACTGTAGGTGTCAACCGTGTTTTGGTACTGCAGTATCTAAACGTTCACGTTGTCTTATGGATGTAGCGAGGTGTCACATTTCTTACACACGTTACTGTCTTGATTAATGATATTCTTGGAATGTCTGTCGACAATGGCATATGAATTAGTAAGGTCAGAAGCATGACGGAGGCGAGACAGGGAACAGGATGGCCCTCATATGTTGAGCACACATCAGGATGTTGCTTTTTTTTTATACCATCTGTAACAAAGCAGTAGCAGAACAGAAGCAAACCTATCAGTTTACACACAACACAAACACGGGGGCAGAACTGACTTAAAACTTGACAGAAATGTCAGACATTTTCGTACTTAGCGTCGTCACTATGAGAAGCCACCCTACAAACACACCCTCTCTGCTAAAACATTTTGGGGATGATGTGTCACGGGTGGTGGCATTCACCACTACCAACACCGCCACCATAAAAGAAATATTTCCCTTGTCACTTTTTTATTTCTTCAGGTCATCACTTCCGCCACAGAGAGGTCATGTATTACTCTAGACAGCATCCGAATATTTACATAACACAGGGTTGTTCAGAAGTCATGTTACGACTGAGAATAAAGTTAGGAGAATTATTAGACCCTTCGGAGATTTTCAATAAATTCAGACATAAAACTACTGCTACTAGACGTCACACGGTACTTGTACTTTATAATCTCCTGTCAATATAATCAATATACTGCCAGTGCAAAATTCCAAGACAGAAGATACAATAACACCACACTCCTTAAATTCTTAATGTTTTTAGCGAAAACAGTTATTCAAACAATAAACGAGTTTTGATATGTCCTTTTGTAGCCAGTATGTATAAACGTGTCACTTCTGCATGAAGACTTTTTAAGGAGATAGATCAGAAGATGAATGGCATCAGTCAGCTACAGAAATTTTAATGGTGTGAAGCTTGTAAAAATCTCGTGTAACGATATCTGCACTGGTGGAATTTACGCAAAAAGCTAATTATTTTTATTATAATCCTTACTAATCTTATCATAGGACAGAGCATTTGAGAGTAACATCATTATAAAACGGACAATTTATACTGCAGTTAATTAAACACTAGCCATTAAGACGCTAGAGTGCAGAAATATAGCTCTTCGAGTTCTTAAACTCGACAATATAGAGGGATGATATATTTCACACTCAGTCCGACTAATCCCTGGGGCAAAATACCAGATACATATCAGACAGGAGGCTGAATGGGCCCCAGAGTCCATCAGGAAGCTGTGCGAGAAAATAAAATCTCTACCGCTACCGGAAATCGACCTCTTATTTTTTTGCAGGAAAAATTTCTGAAATATAATTTGTTATACTTTGATTGAAGAACAAGTGCGTGTAGTTCAGTTAGGTATGTAAGCAAGTACGTAAGTATGTAAGCATGTATCTACGAATGCATGCCTTAGGTATCTGTTTAACAGGGGAAGTTAACTGAGACCCACTCTGGCTATAATTCGAAATGTACCAGCTTCGAATCTCGGCTGGATCACATCATGGCTCTAGGTTTTCGCCGTTGCGTCATCCACTGCAGACGAATAAGATCACACCTTAACAAATACGGATATCAGAATCACCTCCTTTATATAATAAAAGAATGTAACACTTCAATGCACGTCTTCGATGCAACTGAAATTGTAGACTGCAGCTAAGTCTATATGGGAGCTATCTAAAATAAACTACACTTATTTTGTAGAATACAACACAGGTTTATTAAAATAGGGTTGCAATTTTATATGTATTTTACATACCAAATTCAAAAATATTGACAGAACACACAACGTGCGCATTTTGTTATTTTGTTATTAATTATGTTGCAGAAACTATATCTTGGCCCACAATTTCCAAACATAAATTCAAAAAAGGAAAATTAAAAAGATACCATACCGCGCCGAGTAGTTTTAGATACACAAAACATGGAAGAATTAAACTAAAAACTCTCACTATAACAGACGAGCCTAAAGTTAGTAATAATACTTATATATATTTTAAAGAATTATTTAGGTTTTACACCTTATATTCTTTATGTTTATATTTTCTGTATTTTTGCAGTACAAGAAAACAATGACAGTCAAAAGCGGCCCTCTAGATTTTACCTTGTCATATCTTCCGTTACAAGATTTTTGTACTGACGTGCCTGACGATGACCAGAGACTCGGCCGAAACATGCAGCATGCACGTAAATGCGCAACTCGATTGTAAATAAACGTGTATCGTGTTCGACGGAATAAGTATAGTTTATTTGCAGCTACATGTTTCGGCTACACCGAAGTAACCATCATGTCCTTGCCGAAACATGTAGCTGCAATCTATAACTGCCATCACATTAAAGTTGTGCACTGGCGGATTATATTCTTTTTATTACGTGTTTCAGAAGCACAACGGGGATGACACACTTTAAAACAATCTTCTTTCCATTCTTCCATTCATTCTGTCCCCCTCTTCACATCCGGCGAAAAAGAAGCAAAACACCGGCGATAAATAACATATGAGAGGGAAGCATGTAGATCAGTTTCTGTTTCTCTGATGAGTCGAGACGTTTCGGATGGCGCTGTATACTCGCAGTTCCCCGCAGAGCTGACACGATGCACTCTGTCGCGACGCGGCATCGGCGAGGGGTTGTCGCTCGGCAGGAGTCAAATGGATACCTTCTTTAAACGCTTGGGTTTCCGGTCTTATTTTAATTATATCAACATTATTGCTCGGCATTAATTTGACACGAAAACATAACATGCTGTCTGCTGGTTACCTTACATGTCTGTTTCTCGAACGTCAATGTCTAAGAACAAAAATCAAAAACGGATTTGTATGGCACATTTATTTTCCTTACACAACACTAATTTATAAGAATTTGACATTTGTGAGAAGAGTACAGTGGTAAACTACAACAACTGTAGTACTCACCAAATATTATTAGGACAATGAAATTAGGAATGTGCCTTAACGGGAGCCTGTAGCGTGTAGGGGAAAGAACAGTAATACATACAAAATTTTGATCGATAAACCTGAACGAAAAGAACGACTTCGAAAAAATCTCGTGAGAGTGATGTACAAAACCCACTGTTAGAGTAATGTCAGCTGGTGTAGGATACAAGCCCGTGGCACGCTCCCGTGAACTGACATAATCTTTCCGGCTCCATTATGGCCCCGGAGTCCACTCTGCCTCTAACAGAAATGAGTACCAGGAATATTTCCTGGGTGGGGGGGACAAAGGCGGTCGGTGCGTACGGCTGACAACCTTACCACCTTCATGTACCGACTGTCTTGAAATATGGGAGCCTGAACCTCCTGGAACCCTCAGGGCTTGTCCAGGCCTGTAATGGGATTGATGTAGCTTTATTTACGCTATTGTGAACATGGCAATAAAAGCTTATGTTCCGTAAACGTGGTAAACTTTTGACTAGCTATGGGAAAATTCTGACCCCAAAATTAGAATTATGCTTCGTATTTTGAAAGTATATACGCTATTTGCTTAGATACGTTTTTACGAGTTATAGGTCTGCAGAACACTGAGCTTCGGCAGTGCATGTGAATTAATTCTTTCTTTTCTTAAAATATGTGTATTAATGTAGTCATTGGTAATACTCGAATAACAGTTAATTTTTTTGCTATAATCTGAAGTAAGTATCACTTGAAATATAATGGATTCAGCATTTTATTTCCAGACAGAAATTTTTCCAAGTTGGACAAAATTTCAGAGAATATATGCAAAAATTAATTTACGCCATTAAGTAAAGTATAGGCATTAGCAGTATTTGATAGGAAAATACTGCGGAAAATATATGGACCAGTGAAAGAAAACGAATTATGGAGAATTCGACGAAACGATGAATTAGAAGCTATAATTAAGGGGGAGAACATTGTTAGGTTCATTA
>Ga0123354_10016655_pt1 | contig 11517 bp, 8 predicted proteins | sample TergutLab28metaG_2_FD_97872 | JGI IMG/M metagenome (GOLD analysis project Ga0123354, IMG submission 97872) | Labiotermes labralis P4 segment gut microbial communities from Petit-Saut dam, French Guiana - Lab288 P4 | ecosystem: Host-associated > Arthropoda: Insects > Digestive system > Gut ... | reverse complement strand
TGCAAACCAGTTAGCTTCTCAAGAAGGACTCTGCACCATGGAGTAAGTATGGAAATTGTGTTTGTTTTAAGAATCACACGAAATATAAAAATGTACAGTGTGGGTGAAACGGAACCTTTTTTTAATACGTATAATATAGTCTATGTTCTGTAGGATATGTGGGCCCCTTATCATCGCGGGCGACCAGGGTATAGTAGTCCGTGACTAGGGTATGGACTGGAAAGTCCTGGGCTTCATTCCCAGCAGGGACAAGAGATTTTTATTTTCTCCTAAACGTCCACACCGGCTCTGGGGCACACCCAGCCTTCTGTAAAATGTGCTTCGGGGGATCTTTCCTCAGGGTTAAACCGGCTGAATCTTGAAGGTAACCATTCACATCCATATAATACATAAGTTATGAATGAGTGGAGCTATGCCTTATTTCCCCCTGTATGCTTTACTCTCTTAGGCGAATTCGCAAAATTGCGAAAAGCGACTTGTTAGTTTCGTCAAGTCTCTCCGCTTCTATATCCGTCCGCATGAAACAAGTGGGCTCCCACTGGGCGGATTTTCATGAAATGTGATTATTTTTCGAAATTTTTCGAGAAAATTCAAGTTTTATTAAAATCTGACAAGAATAACGGGTACTTGACATGAATACCTATCTACATTTTTTATCTATCTCGCTCAGTTCTTCCTAGGTTGAGAAATGTTTGAGACAAACGTCATTGAGAAAATTAAAGCACACATTTTATGTTCAGTGATTTTTTTCCCGAAATTCGTGCTGTTTATGAGACAATATGGAAAAATATGGTAAAGACAGATAGGCCGAAGTTGTTAGTATAACACGGTGCTTGCGCTTTGCATGCCGGATACCTAAGGCCCTCGTTCACACGTTCCGCTTTTCGACCGGCCGGGAACTGACCGGACGGGCGAGAGCACAACTTTTAACTTTAATAACATCTCCGGTTCTAACAGGCGGGTCGAAAGACCAAGAACGCTGCGACCAAGCAGTCGTGCATGCACAGTGATCTGCAATGGATCGTAATGCAATTATTGCTCTGTTCTTGTTGTACCGTCGTCGTCGAAGTAGAAGTGACGGTTTCCATTGAGTTCATTCAGTAGTTAAAAATAAAAGAGGAAGGATTCGGTGCCTTTTACACACTATTTGACGAACTACGAGATGACGCATACAAGTTTTTAAATTATTTTCGAATGTCAGTTTCATCTTTCGACGAGATGCATCGCCGATTGAAGGAAAGTCTTCAGCGTCGTAACAGTAAAATGAGGAAACGCAATCAACCTGTAGAAATGTTGACTATTGCAATCAGGTAAGTGATGTTTGTGTGTGCTTTAAAAGAAGAATTTGATGATTAAATACAACAAATTATTCTCGGAACTGAAATTTATTTATTGTTATATTTTTCTTTCCAGATAACTAGCGAGTGGATGCAGTTTTCATGACCTAACTTTCTCTTATCGGATTGGAATCTCAACAGCAAGCAAGATAGTCGGAGAAGTATTCTTAGTATTTGGTCTATAATGCGTCCAGAATGTATTCCCAAACCTATAAAAGAGCAGTGGGAATTGACAGCTTTGGAGTTTGAAAAAAAGAGCTAATTTCCCGCATTGCTTAGGGGCCATCGGTGGGAAACATGTTCGGGTAATCAAACCGGAACACAGTGGCTCGATGTTCTATAATTAATGGCCGTGGCAAACACTAACTACCGCTTTGTTTACGTTAAAATTGGTAAATACGGAAAAGACTGTGATTCTGCCATTTTTAAATGGTCTACACTATGGACATCATTTCAAACAAATATGCTGGAATTACACAGTGATAGACCTCTTACAGGAACAGAAGGTCCAAATGTACCACAATTCTTTGTAGGAGATGAGGGATTTGCGCTAAACAAAAATATACTTCTGCCTTTTGGTGGATCTAACCTGAGTGTTAAAAATGAGTGTACAACTGTCGTTTGTGCAGAACACGAAAGTATATGGAATGTGCTTTCGGAATTTTGAGCAATAAATGGAGAATTTTCCAGCGACCGCTTAACGTCAGTCCTGACTTTGAAGTCGTCATTGTTAAGGCCATTGTTGTTCTGCACAATTTTGTTCGCGAGAGAGATGGTTATAAGTTTGAAGACGCTTTGACAGTGACTGGTCTTGAAGATGTACCTTATGGATAATCAGTACGTCGGGGGGTTAACAGCGAACAGTGTAAGGATTAAAGTAGCTGAGTATTTTCTAACGGATGCTGTAGCTGCTTCCTTTCAGATGTCAAACTATGAACAGTAGTGTACATAAAATAAAAACAAACATGTTTGTGTGAACTTCAATCAGCTGTGTTCAATAAATTATGGCAATATGGCGTTTTTTTTAACATCTCCTAGAGCTTCGGAGTCTTCTTGAAGACAAATACAAACTTCTCTCCATGTTTTTTTCGTTTCGTTTCTATCTTTATAAATATGATCCGTCTTGTCCCACAACACCGGCCTGGCTTCCAATAGAGATATTAACAAATCTGTGTCGAACTCAAAATCGCCTATCTTCACCATTGGAAGACCACTGTTTCAGTACACTACAGACACTGCAGTAGAAAGTGATCGCTCGGATACAGCCGGGTAAATCCAGAGTGTGTGAACATGTCTATAAGCAACACCTGCACCACTGTTGACTCAGCTACCGGCCGGCGACCGGACATAGTATTGGATAGCTCCGGGTGCTACCCAGCAGCCGGCCGGTAAATTCCCGGCCGGCCAAACGACCGGGTTGAGTGAATGGCCCAACGCTTTCCTGTGTTCCACTACTTTGTCAAGCGCAAAATTGGAACCTGCCGGCCTGTCTAAAACCGGAACGTGTGAACGAGGCCTAAGGCTACAGACACACACTCATAATATGCAATACTGCTTTTCCACGGCAAGAATGGTTAGGCGAACGCGCATGAATGTTGTTTATATGTACATAACCTACATACATCGCCTGTCGTATTGGACCTTTGTCACTACCACGTGACGCGGGTAACGGGCGGTGGAGAGTTGGAGTGTGTGTGTGTGTGTGTTTGGGGGGGAGGGATGGAGAAGCTGCGAATATGCTGAATTATCATTCGCGGACGCACATTATTATCGGTGTTTCTATTTCTGATACGCGAAAGGTCGCAGTGACACTGTTTAGTCTAGCTATATTTATTAGCGGACGTCATTTATAGTGTTTGCAGCATCGGATGCCATTTTCAGACGGAAATCAACGGAACTTTCTGTGTACTGCATGTATTGTATATCCCAGTGCAATTAAATGACAGAAATACTTCTACGTGTACATTGTTATCAGCGTTGTGTGTTCAGTTGCGAGAACAACACATCACTCTTGTATCGAGAGGTTTGTATCCGGAATACGCTGCCACGTGGTATGAAATGTGACTGCACATAAATATGCTGTAACCGGGCATGTCTACATCTTCTCCATCACAGTGAGTTACACTGAATTTATATTCCTACGTTTGCTATTTTCATTGTACGCTAGCGAAAATCGTGTGTGTAGCAGGTTGCATGTTCTGTAGGATGAGACATTTCTTCCGACGTTTCAGAGAAACCTGTTGGCACACTTGAGAGTTAAGGAAAGGTGAAGAAGGCTTAGATTTTGTAGACTGCTTTACACTGTGTAGTATTTTTTTTTAAATAGGAGCGGACTCAAGTGGGAGTAGGCTTTCGTACCGTACAGTAAACAGCATTTCCCTGACAGCATTGTGCGGTTGATCCCTGTAATGGACGCACTTCTATCCCCCCCCCCCCAATGATGGGTGTGAACTGGATTTGTTTATATGTTCCAATATTGACATCATTAAGCTAACATTTAGTGACATATGTAAGGAAGTGGAAAGCTTATTAGCTTAGTTTCACAAATATTCGATGAAATATTGACTTGAAGTTCTGTTAAACACGTTCCTTCCGTTTGCATGCTTTAATTCCCAGAGGAAGAGCTGAAAACGGATCGACTAAAATCAATACACGTGCCACCGTGGTGCCCGCTAGCTAGTTGACAGAATCGAGTTTGATTTATGCAGTGTGTATAAGCATGCTTATAGTTGCTCAGGTAACGCATTTTACAGATTAAACATTAGAAAAGCACCAGATTTGCACAACACTAATCAAATTTCGAATTGTAAGCAGTTGCGGATTAAACTTCTTGACGTTGTTGCTGGAATTTGCTCTGTCGAAGGTTTGCATCCCATCTAGGCCATGAAATTTCGTATGTGTTTCTGCTCACCGCCGATGACATTTTTCCTTCATCGCCAATATTGCTTCACTTCGGGACTCCTTAGCAGACTGTGCACGTATCAAGCACTTGTGAATCGTGAATTTAATTTTTCTCATAAACGCGGTCTAGAGAAGTATTGGCGGCGGTATAAAATGATTGGACAAATTTGCCTTCCATGTTCGTTCTTAATTCTCTAGAAGTCTATGACATCGGTTTTTTCACTGTATTGGTTAGGCCTAATACAGTGTTGGGCACTGACCATTGAATGAGGTGTATTTAACCTTTTGGCGCCGGAATTAGTTTTTAAATTTTAGCACATCCTGTATATAAAATGTGAATAATACAGGAACCAAATGCGTTAGAATTATGAAACAAAGTGCATTTTGAAGAGAGAAAAACGGAGATTATATATCATGTTTAAAATATTCAGTACCTATATTTGTTGAATAAATATATAAAATGCAAATTTAGAGGTTAGCGGTGCGGTACGACCACTATAGTTGACATTAGGCGTCTAAAGGTTAATGTGCAGGTGCTTTACCGTTTGGGAGTTGTCTCTCTTTACATCTAGATGTGATCAGCGTAACCTGTATTTAAGGAAAGCAAGGTCCGCGGGAAGTAAGAGGTAAGAAATAAGTCAAAGTTTACGGTCACCTGTAATGTGACGTGTATTCTTGTGGATAGCCAACTCTCACCCTTATCCAGTACACAAGACTCCTACCCTCTAGATGGAAGCAGTGGGAACCAATCTGCCAGACTGTAGGGCGTCACATTCGGAACACCGTAGTAGTAATATTCACTGCGTTCAGTCTGACGTTTCAAACTGTCAAATTGCGCGAGATTTTGCCGGTTTCTTAGGTGCCGCGAGTTGTAACGTGCTGCGAAACTGCGCCAAGATGTGTAACGGGAACACTTTTAGTGTAAGTGTGTGATAATGTATTTTTGGGTTCTTTACAACACACAGAAAATTTACAAATATGGGGTGACGGCTGTCGCTCGCGGCGTTTGTGATATGACGCGTAGATTTCGGGGTTTGGCTCTGGTCCAGAGAGAAAATTCATCCGAAAATGCAGTCGTCAGGAAGACAATAAGAATAGGAACTTACCGTGAAGTAATGAAGACAATAGGATGACAATTTTGTATTTCCAGAAAACATATTATAGGAATTAGAAACAAAGCATTCGTCATTCATCCATTAATTAATTAATTCACTCCTTAACCTGTCTTACGACAAACCCATATCCTCTTCCAGAGCGAGTTCTGCACTGATTACGATCTAGTGTTCCCTCTTTCATCTTCGAGTATCCCGTCGTTTCTTTAACGTCATCCATTAGCCGCTTACGTCTTCTTCCTCGTCTTCCCGTCACACATCCTTCCTTCAGTAACGTGTTTTAGAAGGCAGTTCCTACGCAGGATGTGACCAATTCATTTAGTCTTCCTCGTTTTTATTGCGTGTAGTATATTTATTTCCTGGTTGAATCTATGAAATACTTTTTCATTTCTCACACGATCGGTCCAGCTGATCTCCATCCTTCTCCACAACCACAATTCAGAACTTCCAAGCATTTAAAGCATTACTCACAGGGCGGAAATGAATCTGTTTCACTAACAGTTCACTTGCATTAGACGCAGTGCGGACAGGGTAGGGTAGCTGATGTGACTGGGCTACTCACTGCACGGCCGTAGATACGGACTTTGGTTTCATGCACGGGTAGAAATGTTATCTTCCCTGCGCTCTACACAGACTGGTTGTGGGGACCACCCCAGTTCGTGTTCAGTGTTTACTACAACCGGGATGTGCAGCTAACCACTCACCTACATTTAGTGCTGTGGGTTCAGGAAAACCTTCCTTGACCTACATTAATCTGTACACCTATAGTCGCTGGAAACGCAGTTTGATGTTACGGGCGGGATATGTATTATGATGGCCATACGGATTCAGTCTCAAGATACCCGGCTCGAATGCAGGCTTGACTGAAATGTCCGTTGCTATTTAATGCTTGGTTTAGTTATAGGTAACCCATGGCCGGATATACACCTTTTCAAGTTTGCCATTTCCATTTAACTAGACCTTACATAACCTGAAATATTAATATATTTATCCTTTAGACGCCTAATGTCAACTATAGTGGTCGTACCGCACCGCCAACCTCAAAGTTGCATTTTATATATTTATTCAACAAATATATGTACTGAATATTTTAAACGTGGTATATACTCTCCGTTTCATTCTCTTCAAAATGCAGTTTGTTTCATAATTCTAACGTATTTGGTTCCTGTATTATTCACATTTTATATACAGGGTGTGCTAAAATTAAAAAAATAATTCCGGCGCCAAAAGGTTAAACAGACTGGCAGGCTGCGTATAAACGTAACATAAGACACGTTCACATAACCGTTGTTGCCGTGGAAAAAGCTATAAGTATTACTTATTTTAAGTGTGTTTGTGCTTTACGCATGCGCCGTTTTATATTGTCATCTGTGGTCTGTCCGGCTGTACCATATTTTTCCACATTATCACATAAACGGCACAATTTTCGGGAAAAAAGATATTTAACAGAGAATGTGTTTTGCTTTTCTCTATAACTTTTTTCTGAAATGTATCTCATTCTAAGGAAATTTCAACATGATATCTTAAATGTACATGGGTCTTCAGGTCAAATTACACGTTATTCATGGCAGATTTTAATAAAACTTGAAAGAATGGTTTCACTGTTTCGTCACAATAAATTGCCACTGATCTCTGCTTTATTTGCATGAAACCATTCCACAGCCTTAACACTGTGCTTTCAAGATTCATTTTAATATTATTCTCCCGTATATGCCTAGTCCTTCCAGTTTGTTGATGCCTTTCTCTATTGACCATATTATTATATGGTTCAGAGTACATGTTATGAATTTCTTCCTTAAGTAAATGTCTGTATCCTATTACTTATTCCGTCTTTGGTCCAAGTATTCTCTTCACCATACTCTCCAAAATGTGCGTGTTGTTTATTACGACTAACCAACATATATATATCAGGTTTTTTCTACATCGATTTTAACCAGTTTCGAGGCAGTTTTATAAAAATTTTGTATTTACCTTTTTGATACACGATCTTTCCCTCGGTTCCGAATCCTCACATTTGGTCACCCGGTAAACCCTTGTGACGTAAGAAGTAAACCTCCCTGACAGCAGATGCGTTTGATGTCGTTATTTCGTGTGGGCATTTTATTTATACGCGTGGATGACGATTCGTATGCGTACCGCTGTTCCACTTAGATCACTTGTCTTGAAAACACGAAGAGGATATGAAGTGAACTGAGCAAGCTAAAAGAAAGATGTGAAGCCCTGAAGGAGTATCAAGAATACTAGCAGAAGAGAGGATAAACCTCCTCCAAAACGGTAGACTTCTTTTCTTCTCATCCTCCTCCTGTTCCGCATGTTTTATTTATTTTCCTCTCTAGTACGTCTTCGCTCTCTTTATACACACCTACTCTACTTTTCACCCAAAGTTCAAATATTCCTACCTCATTTCTTACTCTTTTCCCTTGGTTGTGAACGAAATATGGAAAGGGCCTTGAGGGTCGTATATAGCCTCCAGTGGTCTCATACAAACACCGTCTCCATGACAACTCGCCGTCTTTTTGCCACAATGATGCCTGTCTGCTTACAGCCTGATCTTCCCGTTTCAAAATCGGATTTGGCTACCTAAAGCACTGAGCCGCAATTTTATCCACCCTCATTCTGCATTGTTGGGAATTTGCGGCAGTCGGATACGTCCCAAAATACAGTTCATTATGTTTGTATACATTATTATTGTATTTTTTGGTCCCAGTAATTAATGGATTATTTTTAATGCGACAGAAAGGCCTCACAATGAACTTCTACATCTGAATTTTGTATTTTAAAAGAGCGACATGTACATTGTATTGCGGCATCCAAAAATTAGCTTCAAATAAAGTGACTTGCCTGAACGTAAGTTCGGTGCAGTTTCAACTTCGTGTAGACGAGAACATTTTTAGAAACTAGTAACAAGCGCTCAGCCCAAAACTTCGACAATATCCGTCTATGTATTTTTCACACATATTCCCTTCTGCTTATCCACTCCTATCAGATGTCAAATTTTACAGCGTTTTCTGTACAAATTGTCCTTCTAAGTTTCCAGTCTCGGACTAAGCCGTATAAGTAATATCTGCTTATCCAAGAGAGTTCGATAACATCAAAATCTGGTGTATGCATTGCGGCAGTACGCAAGGTAAAGCAGTTTTTGTACGGGCCTATTATAATCCCAGAAGGTTCCACGAGGTTGAGGCACCTAGATTTCGAGACAATCAGCACATGGAGCTGGTAAGTTTGTACCCATTTTTGTAAGAGACTGAGTCGACCCCAGGGCCATAGTGTGGCCGGAAAGTTTATGTGAATGAAAAACTCCTGATACCATCGGAAATCGAACCCGCGACCTTCCGGCTTGTAGCGCAGTGCCTTAACCAACTGCGCCACAGCTTGCTCCGCTTTGTGCAGTTTTTCTGGAGATATCTTCCTGTCTCTGTCATTTAATGGGGCCGAATGGGATACCAGTATCGTGGCCGCAGATGAATAGGCCAAGTCATTTCGTTTATTGCCTGCTGGAAATAGTTTTTATTGTTTCCTAACCTCACACTGGACACTTCAACACGTTCTCACACCACTAAATGTTTATCATGCAGCGTGTGTGGAAAAAGTTGAAGGGAAAAGACCTACTGAGTGATCTAGGTTCAGATTGGAGTGTGATGTAGTGGATATTAGGGGATTGTGGATTTGTACCAGAAAGCGTTCAGTGAAGGTCTGTTGTGAGCGGAGGAGTACATCGAAAGACTCTGCACAAGGTGGAAAGGTTTTGATCAGATGAGCAACTGTTAGCTATTCCAGTCTTTTCACCGCAGAAGTAGTTATTCCGGATAATTCCAGGACTGTGCATCGGCCATGTTATCGGTTATGGGACCGTCATGTATAATAAGCTCTGTTCTAATGACCTCCCTTACTCATCTGTACTGATTAAATCTTTTCCAACTAAAATGTGTTTTTTTTACAATCCACACATAATTCATATCACCCGTCTTCATCGGGAATTATATAATAATAGTAATAGTAATAATAATAATAATAATAATAATAAATACTAATAATAATCTCCTTTATGCAGGGTATTTATACTTATATTCCTGAAAAAAACTATGTCCCTAGGGAATACAGTGTTGCAGCTATTCTGTTGTTGCTATTCATGGTGCTTGTATCGTTAGTGTCGGTGTTTTATTATTATTATTATTATTATTACATAATTCGGATACTACTGCTATTGCTACTGCTACTACTACTACTACTACTACTACTATACTACTACTACTACTACGACGACGACCACCACCACCACCAAAACCACTGCCACCGCCGCCGCCGCCGCCGCCGCCGCCGTCGCCGCCGCCGCCGCCACCGCCACCGCCACCACCACCACCACCACCACCACCACCAGTGTGTCTATTCACAAGTCCGTCTGTACCAATATTTTCTCTGACTATTGCTCTGAATCCCATAGCACGCGTATGTTATGGACACAGAATGTGTGCTTTTAAACAAGTAAAACCAGTCCTGCTGAATACTGTATGAAATTAAATCACAAGAAGTGCAAACACTCATGCGATGTCTGGCAACGGAATTACACTTACACGTGTTTACACGTGGGTGTGCCTCACAGGACAAGTTTTCGCCACGTTTGAAGAAGCAAATGCTAAAAGAATTTCCGTAAATACCGAACACAAGCATGTCTAATGCTCGTGTTACTGGAACCTTGCCATTGAAAGCTAGCAATAAATTTCAAGAGCCTTAAAAAACTAAACTAAAAAAAAAATACCAGAAATACGGAATGTTAGTTTTTTCTTGTCTCGGCAATTATTCTTCCCCTTGTTAACGTGGAAGCTTGTTATTTGCTTGAAATATTTGGTTGTGTTTCGGTTGTCGGCTACCATTTTTCTCATTACATGAGTTGTTGAGATGCTTTATGTGGATGTCATTGACCAGTCGCCAAGGATCGTCATATGTTTTCTTAGCTTCAGTTTTCATGAAAGCTTGTAGGACCATAATTTTTCTTTTTCACTTACAGGAGACGTAAGGGGTCTTCCCAAGGATATGCCGTCTCTCTTTATGGGTAATAAATAGTTATGGAACTTATTTCCATATTTGAGCATGCGAGATGATGTTGAACTCCAAGGTTTGGGGCTGTCAAAAATCTGGTATCGCCCACTGCAGGAACCTTTACAGCAGCCGGAAGGAGACGTATAGTTGTGTAATTAACATTCCACTATTTTTTTTTATACTTCAGCAAAGTGCCTTCAAGTGGCTGCATTTACAAACTCGGTGCTGTCAGACGTCGGGGTATTCCTGTAATTTCTACTTGTCCCACTACAACTCGGCTGATTTCTTGGGTCGAATTTTATTTTCCTTATTAGATATTCTTTCTAAAGATTATAATATATTATACTATTATGTATATTATTATTATTTACAATATATAATAGTTTTATAATAACTACTTCGAAATTATTACACAAGGGATGCTGTTTATTAGTGACAACAGAAGGAAGATCATCGGCAGCGTTCAAGGCATCGCACTCTCAGCCGGCCTCGTCGTCTTCTTCACACTGTGTGTCTGCCTCGTTGTCCTATTCAGTCCTCTCCGCCCTTTGTCAACCAGCCCTAAGCGCTTGTCCATATTTAATTGTTTTTTCTACAAATGTTCTTGTGAACAGAATAACAAGACGAGTGGAGGGAGGAGTACGGAAGTACGTCGGTGGGGGAAGTGTGACAGCTCGACGTAACTGTGGAGGGGTTCGATTAATGTAACTATTTCTGTTGCCTCGGGATAAATTTTAGGACACGAATACCAGAATATTTACATATGTTGGATACAGTCCATTTCTGTGATGTATTTTGTGTGAATTCCCATCTTCAAATAATTTTGGTTTAATGAGAAGAGATTTACTATTGATATGAGTGGCAGTAGGACCGCCTCTGTGGTCTAGTGGTCAGTGTTTCTAGCTACAGATACAGAGGTCCCGGGTTCGATCCCCGGCGCTACCAGATTTTCTGAGTAGTAGTGGGTCTGGAACGGGGTCCACTCAGCCTCGTGAGGTCAAGTGAGGAAACAGAGATTAACGGCTGTGGGGACCCGTTGCGCTGACCACGTGACACCCCTCTATCCGCAAAAGTTGGCACTAACTTCGCCGACCGGCGGCGGCCGCTCTGTCGGTATAGTTCGCGTG
>Ga0123354_10016653_pt1 | contig 11518 bp, 10 predicted proteins | sample TergutLab28metaG_2_FD_97872 | JGI IMG/M metagenome (GOLD analysis project Ga0123354, IMG submission 97872) | Labiotermes labralis P4 segment gut microbial communities from Petit-Saut dam, French Guiana - Lab288 P4 | ecosystem: Host-associated > Arthropoda: Insects > Digestive system > Gut ... | reverse complement strand
CACCATTGCTGTGTGTACAGTGAAAAACTCCTGATGATGGACAGAGGAACTGTCCGAAACATGTAGAATTTTATTCCAAAAATAAATTTGAGAAATTAGTGCATCTAGTTGGTTTTATTATAATAATTTATCACGATGCACGGTCACCTGAACGTCAAATTGGTTCCATGTTCTTTGTAAACTGTTAACAAAGAGTAGTGATAATAGAACGTGGGTAAATGTTGTACATAAATATGTAATAATATGTCAAATTAGAAGAGATAAATATGGCATATCTAGGCTCATTACTATTGAATAACTGTATGGTCATTATTACACTGCTTTTGTGGGATTCAAACTTACGGAGACAATCTGGCTGTGCAGAACACGAGGAAAAATGAATTCCCCGAACACGAAGCCAAAGACGAACAAAATAGTCGCTGAAAACCCGATGTGTACAGGGGGTAATTCCTGAAAAGAAAATAAAAAAAAAAAAGAACGAGACAGACAGTGTACTGTAACGTAACACTGAGGCGCTTTCGCGTAACCATTGTTACCGTGGAAAAGCAACAAGTGTTACATATTCTGAGTGTGTGTCTGTATTCTTGCCTATTTATCCGACATGCAAAGAGCATGCGCTGTATTATATTGTGATCTGTGGCCTGTCCGGCTGTGCAACATTTTCCCACATTATCTCATAAACGGCACGATTTTGGGAAGAAAAGTTCTTCAACATAAAGCGTGTGTTTTGATTTTCTCCACAACTTTTGTCTGAAACATTGCTCATTGTAAGAAGAATGAAGCAACTTATTATCATAAATGTACATAGGTCTTCATGTAAAGTACGCGTTATTATTGTCAGATTTTAGTGAAACTTGAATTATCTGTGCAGATTTTCAAAAAATACTGAAATTTTATGAAAGTCCTTCCAGTGGGAGCACGGTTGTTCCAGACAGACGCACGGACAGATAGACTGGCATAATGAAGCCAGTTGCCGCTTTTCGCAATTTTGCGAACGCGCCTAAAAATGGCTTAAATTACATTAAAACAAAAGAACTTTTAAAGCTCAGGCATGATTTTGTTGCATTGTGTAGGGCTCAGGATTTTCAAAGTCAATACTACGTAGTAAGGAACGTAGTTATTTAGTTTTTTGGTCTATTGTTTCTTTTTTTTCGTAATTGGCTAATCTCGTAGTCCTGTAAGGAGAATGAAACTGTTTTAATATTTGGACTAGTAACAACGTAGTAAGTCAGTCTCCTTGCAATTAACCTTTTGACGCCTAATGTCAACTATAGTGGTCGTACCGCACCGCTAACCTCTAAATGTTGCATTTTATGTATTTATGCAACAACTATAGGTACTGAATATTTTAAACATGGTGTATACTCTCCGTTTCTTTCTCTTCAAAATGCAGTTTATTTCATAATTCTAACCTATTTGGTTCCTGTATAATTCACATTTTATATACAGGGTGTGTTAAAATTAAAAAAAATAATTCCGGCGCCTAAAGGTTAAACAAAGAGTTCAATACGTCATTTTAACGAATTTCACCCATTATATGCGTTTTTGATCTAGAGAACCGTGACACGCTGAAGTCGGTATACTGATTAGGTTACACATGGTACTGTACGATCGAGAAATTCTGACTTGTTTCCTGGTAAGATATTTTGTTTTCCATAGCGTTTGTACCGGGTTTGGGGCTCTATCGGGGATAAAGAGGCGGGAAACATACCTGCATTCCTGCATATGTCTTCATTTCTCGCTGAAAACTTTGTCTGTACCTTTACCTTTACCTTTAGATTTGTTAGTCTCCCTCACTTTACAAGGCACATTTTTGTGTAATTTATATATAGTTTAAAACACCCTGTGGTTAATGTAAAGAACTAAAGAATTATATTTTTATAAAAATTAAGGACGAGGAAAATTATAATTCTATACCACATTTATCCGACTAAATTTTTGAAGTTTCAGGTTTTGTGGACGTATTTTAAACACCCTGTACACAGTTTTTCCAACTCAATATACGGTTTTGCTGCCTAATACTTTTTCTCGCAGATTTTGCACACAGGATGCCAAAGAAGAACTCAACATTTTGGGCAAATATCAATGTTCGGGACACTGAAGCAAACCTGTTGAAAGTGAAATTCTTTTTCTGAAAGCTATTAGCTAATATAAAACATGTTGGTGCTGCTTTTGGGTAACGAGACCCCTTGAATGTGGGCGTTGTTACAAACGTGTCGGAGGAGCCTTTTTCCTGTTATGTTCTACCCTGAAGGGTAGGATGGATTTAAAATTTGAGGCTTATGTTGTACAGGAGTGAGCAGTTATAGTGAACTTTATTTTCTGTTGAGGTTTCTAGATCACTCACAATTAGACATACACACGCGCGCGCTTTAGAGCCCCTCTAATTGAGTGATCGGCTCGTCGCAGATGCCGCCGCTTACACAACACACAACATAATAGACGAACGTCCATCCATCAGCGGAGTTCGAACCCGCTATCCCAGCGACAAAGTGGGTTCAGTTCTATGCCTTAGACCGCACGGCCACTGGAATGGGTGTGATAGTGGGTTAGTTGACCAAAATGAACAGGTGTAAAATAAATAACAGTTTGGATGTCATTGTGATAGTTTGAGGTGTTGTGAAGTTTTTAGGCGCCTGCGCAGATTTGCGAAAAGCGTCTGTTACCTTCGTCGTGTCTGTCGGTCCGTCCGCATGGAGCAGTTTTTCTCCCACTGAACGGATTTCCATGAAATTTGACACTTGGGTATTTTACGAGAATCTGTTCAAAAAATTCATGTTTCATTACGAGCTTTCACGAATAACAAGTACTTCGAATGAAGACCAATAGACACTTGAGATCATATCGCGCTCATTTCTTCTTAGAATGAGAAATATTTCAGACAGAATTTGTAGAGAAAATCACAACACACAGTTTGTTGAAGAATAAAAAACCAACTAGATGTCAGTTGTTATATTTACTTTACTTCTTAGATATTCAACATGTTTCGGACATTAATATATCCATTTTCAGGAGTTTGCGACTATGTTGTTGAACTGCCACATTGACTGTATTGTTCTTGGATTGCTGTGTGCTGGAGTTAGGGTGCGTTTCGGCTGGGTTGGTATCCGGGATGCCGGCTGAAGCACTGCTTCAGCCGGCAGCTGATGAAGGAAGATGGACGTATTAATGCCCGAAACATGTTGAGTATCTAAGAAGTAAAATAAATATAACAATTGACATCTGGTTGGTTTTTTATTCTTAAACTATCACTATGATGCACGGTCCAATAGACATCACAACGCACAGATTGTGTTCAATAACTTCTTCCCCCCTCCCCCCCTCGAAAATTGTGCCGTTTGCAAGATAATGTGGAAAAATATTGTAGACCTGGACAGGCCACAGCTGGATACCTAAGGCTACAAACACACATTCAAAATATGCAATACGTATTGCTTTTCTACTGTAACAGTGGTTGCACGCGCGCGTCTAAGTTCCACTTACATTACTTGTCTTGTTATAAATTACATTTGCCGCTTTTCATTGTTTAGTCATTACAGTTCAAACCTGCAAAGCCGTAATCTGAAGACAGCTAATTAGGCAAATTTTAGGTAAAGCAAATAATCACATCTGGGATCAAACTGGTGACAGGGAATCAGAGATTTGTATTAGTATCGTGCAGTCCTGATATAGGCAATGCCTAATTCTTAAAGTGTACAGGGGCTTTCCCATCTCGCCGTCTGAAATACTACATGCTCATGCTGACAGTTTTGGGCTAATTAATATTCAATTGTAATCATAAACGGCTTCCAAAATACTCACAATTCATTTTTACAGCCATTGATAGAGAACCACGTTTATCCCAGGAACTTTATATGCACGTACTTCTGCTGGATAAGTTGCTTATTTCACGTTGGGCTCTTAAAACTGCGACGAGTGACTTGTAAAGAAACGTCGGTTCTGTCTGTAAGGACCTCAGAGCAGAATGGGGGCCGGATTTGGAAGTTAGACGAATATCCACAGTTTCCCTCCTACTTCAGCTTATGAGCCGTGTAAAATAAACATATTCAATGAGGGGGCTACAGTACATGTTCCATGCTGACATGAGAGCGAAACAGAGTTCTCTAATTACACACAAGAACTCGAATTATTTATGACCTGCATACGAACTATGGAAAAATATCAGTCGAATAAAAGTGGCTCAAGTGCAGTCTGTAACAGCAATTTTCAGGCGAAACTCATAAACCCCGCATTCATAGTACACATACTGACTTTCGAACTGTTTTTAACCAAAGATTATTTTCAACAGTCATTGCCTTGTACCGCATCTGTCCCTGTAGGAATTACTTGCTAGTTGGGCCCGCAATATCGACAGAACTTCAACTCTTAGGCGTACGTGTATAGGAATGCTAACCTCCAGTTTCTGCAGTACTTCTTGGTAATTTGTAACGACATACATTTGTTTAATCGGGCCGGAAATTGACGTGGACGCGGATAAACGCCATCTGCCTAGTTCCAGAGTGGCCTCTTTTGACGAAGCCATGTTTAAAGCACAATGAGGTCATAAATGTCTCTACCCAAAACAATGATAACTGTCGAACCTACTCCCCTAAACTGCATTGACAGAATTTATTTATACTATATATTTTTGGTCAATATATTATATATTTTTAGTGACTATATTATATAAGACACTAATAAGACCGGTAGTGTCGTATGGAGCGGAAGCATGGACGTTGACGAAGAAAGAAAAACAAGCTTTGATAATTTTTGAAGGGAAAATATTTAGAAGAATATATGGTCCTAAATATGAAAACGGGGAATGGAAAAGTCGGACGAATCGAGAACTAGAAGAGATGAGCAAAGGAGAAAATATAGTAAAATGGATAAAAGGCAAAGGATAAGCTGGTTAGGTCGCCTAGAGAGAATGGAGAAGGATAGGATGCACAAAAAGATCTTCACTCAAGAACTGGAAGGGACGAGAAGAAGGGGAAGACCCAAGAAAAGATGGAAAGAGGAAGTAGAAAGAGATCTTCAAGTGCTGGGAATGAGAAAATGGAGAGAGTTGGTGGCAGATAGGAAAAAATGGAAGGACATTGTTCGACAGGCCAAAGCCCACAGTGGACTGTAGTGCCAATGGAAGAAGAAGAAGATATATTTTTGGTAATTCTGTAAGGACCTATGACGTACCTGGAGAATATATTGACTTTCCAAAGCCCAACCCCCCCCCCCCGGGCTGTAATTTTATTATAAATTGCAAGAAACGCGTGTATTAAAAATATTTTTCAATTGAAGATTGACAGAAGCTTAGAACAAGACGCCATTTGTGAGAGGAATATCGTAGGTCCTTCTTTCACTTAACCTACAGCGGCGAGTTACCTTCAGACATTCTCTGGCCAAGGAAAGTTACTTTAACCGTCTTTTTAAACATTTATTCTTCGTTACTGGAAATTATATGGCACAAATTTATGTAACAGCAGCTAGAGAAACACCCGCTTATGTAGAATGTAACTTAGGCTCAGTGGCAACAGCAGATGTTCAGTAGACATAAGAATACATCGAACTCTGCGTTCAGAAACTTGGTTTCCGAGAAGATGATAGATACTAGTGCCTTATTAATTCCTATCTTCATGGAACAGATTGTTTCTTGATTTCTAGTTCCACATCTAGTCAAATTTCCAGCATTTTTGGGATCCGGCGGTTCATTACCGTGTTCACAAGAGCCCACTAATGGTTTCTATCCTGAACGGGAAATATCTGCTGCGCACTCTCAGATCCTACTGCTTTAAGATCCATTTCAATATTTTTTTTTTTTTGCATGTGCCTATGTCGCCCAAGTGGCGCCTTTCATTCAAGTCTTTACACCAAAACCCAGGATGCACTTTTCACTTCCATGCGTGCAACATGCTCAACTTATTTCATCCTCCTAATTTTTATCACACTAGTAATACCCAGTGAGGAGTACAAACACTGAACCTCTGCATACGCAACTTCTCCAGCTTCCTGTTAGTGTCCCCCTCTTACGGTGTCAATTCGTAAAACATGCGAAGTATAACTTGGTTTAAACATATATATATATATATAGTAGTTGATGTGAAAAGGTAGTGCAGTGCACCCACCTTAACAAACAGGGTGTATATTTTAAAGCTATCGATTCCGTACATTTTTTAGATCAGTGTATTTGGTTCTAATGCACCAGCCAAATGTACAAACTGAATATATTGATTTGAAAAATGGAATGAATGGACAGTTTTAAAATAATTGTTGATCAACTACCAGAGTTGATTAGAAACTTGAAGAATGCCAAACAGAAATTACTTGAAACCAATGCTGCGATGTGGCTTAGTAAGAGCTGTAGGATAAATAAATTAACACCCAAATATATGCAACTTGAAATAAAAGGTAAATGCTGTGAATTTGGTTGGTTTAGTAAAACTGAGTTAATTGATTTCTGTGGCTTTGTTGAGCGATACATTGATGTTGGATTTTAATTATGTATCTGAAGTTATCTTTAACAGAATGAAATTCCTTTTTTTTGAGTCTGACATTCAGAGGTTATCGTGATATATTCTTATAATAAAACCGACGAAATGCACTAATTTCTCAAATTTATTTTTCGAGTAGGACTCTACATGTTTCGGACTGTTTCTCTGTCCATCATCAGGAGTCTAGCACTGTACACACTGCTAGCAAGCAGTCAGCATAACCTGTATGTATTGCTGTGTGTACAGAGCTATAATCCTGATGATGGGCAGAGAAACAGTCCGAAACATGTAGAGTCCTACTCCAGAAGTAACTTTGAGAAATTAGTACATCTCGTCGGTTTTATTATAAGATTGAAATTCCTTTGTCGTGGTACAGACGCATAAACCCAACTTTCATCATTTGGTGGAACGGACAGTTTCATAGATTGCGGCCGGGGATGACACATCAGTCGGCTCATGGCAGCCAAGATGTGTTCATCAGTTTGCAACTTGACGACAGTGCTGAAGTATTTTTCGGCATCCGTGTGCGGGGAGGGTTACTGACTACTCATTCCATTCTGCTGCTTCTTCTTAACGTCCCCTCCTTCACGCAGACTTGTGCTGTCATGCAGCAATCGGGTTCTACCCAGATTCGGTGAAAAAATAGGCCTAAATACAACGGAAGGAATATGTTTCTGTATTTAGCCCATACAGTTTTTTTCTATGGCGCAACAGCCCACGCGGAGTTAGACCTACTCACTTTTGAGGTTTCAAGATGGCACACACACACACACACACACACACATACACATACACACAATTATACACACAGGCACTCGGTAGCACTCCTCTGAACTAGTGATCAGCTCGTTCCAGAAGCCGCTACCTGCACGGCACTCAAGGAAAACAAGAGACAAAACATCCATACCCTCAGCGGGATTCGAACCTGCTATCTCTGCAATCAAGGGGCTTCAGACCTGCGCCTTAGACCGCACGGCCACTGGCATCGGTTATTTAGCCCGTAAAAAGGCATCTTAATAACTGACGCAATGTCGTCTTTGGCAAGTTAGAAGTGAATGAAGTGCCTTTGATGTTCTATTTATCAGCAGTATTCGCCAAACCGCGGTTTATTATGCCTTTTCCTTAGATTTTAGACTGTGTGCGTGACTTTGGCTATGTAATACTCTGTATTCGTACTGACATTTTAATCGAATTTTTAATAGAAGAAACTTCTTGACTTCTGAGCCTGGTACCTCCCACATCATTTAGCCTCTCGGTATAGTATTTTTTCATAATAATATGACAGTTCGATTTTCTTGCCACTCTCATACTCTGAAACCACGAACATAAAGTTCGGTAGTGCAGTAATCTTACGTCATGTATCGGACATCAGTTACATTTAAGTGTTGTGTTTTGTTTGCTGCTAACCTGACGGCATGTCACCCTAACAGAAGCTGAGAGACGTCTGTGTAATATCGTAAAGTGGAAATGTCGCATTCTTCACATTGTGGTATTGCAACTAGCATATGTAGGGACAGGTGACGGGCAGTTTTGAGTGCAGTAATGAAGCTTCGGACTCCATAAAATACGGGGAATTTCTTGACTAGCTGAGGAAAGGAAGGACTCCATAGCGTTAGACATAACACCATTCTTCCATTGTCCCATTACCCATTATCATTTATATATGAATTTATTTTAAATATCCTCTTTTACGCATCGAAATCGTGTGACAATAACTGGATATGACTCTAAAGGGAACTTGGACTTTTACTCTCCAGTTGTTCGTAAGATGTGTCGTTTGTATGATTACCTTGGGCACACATTATGACCCGGGGCACGCACTTCTACGAAGATGCTGTAACACCATGAGTCTATTAATTTGTATGCGGCCTTACCGGCCTCTCATCTCGACTGCCCAGGGTCTGTTCGGAGCCTGGGCAGACTGGCATTGTGACATGTTTTTCTCGTAGCACTTCAGTTGTCCTTTGTCCGTATATTTCCACCAGTGTTCCATACTTTTATTTCATTCATCACGCCCCCGCCACCCCAACACTTTTAGCGCCGAGGTTAAGGAAAGAGTAGAGCTATACCTCTACTCCCCTTTGGGCTTTCGTGGCCTGTTCTAGGGTGAACTTTACCTTTACCTTTACCTTTTTTCACCATAGATTCTAAACTACTCTTTTTTTTTATCTCAGTATTTAACCAACTTGATGCACAAAATTTGTTTCACAATAAGTTTTATTTCATGCCTCTACATGTTTCGAGCACAGTGCTCGAAACAGAAATAAAACTTATTATGAAACAAATTTTGTGCATCAAGTTGGTTAAATACGCAGATAAATGTACTGAGATGCACGGTCAACAAAACGTCAAAATCTATACTACTCTGTCTCTTAACGCCGTTTCCAAACTGTATGCCTTGAGTTAATGTCCTTATCTTCTGTGTGCGAAGAAGCCTTTTTATAAGCGACACTTGCCTTCATATTTGCAAATAAAATGGCAAAATTTGATCCTTTTTCCCATTCGCTAATAGTTCCATTGGATCTCTCCCATATAATCTCCTGACATTACACGTTCCAAATAAAAGGCCCTTGTGTCATTCTGTAACATGCTAGTTCTTCGAACGGCATTGATTTTCAGCCCCACTCCCGCCCCCCAAACTATAGGGTTTCGTCCTTTTTGCACTTCTAACTTTCAGAAAATATGTAAGCAGTTGCCCCCCCCCCCACATTTCGAGGCCTATCCTCAAATGTGCAATATAAGGACTCAGTATGCAATGGTAACGTATGGTCAATGTTACTTTGCCATCTGACAGTAACATCTGTCACCACACACATTTTCAGAATTCACATGAGTATGTGTGAAGTTGCAGTTAGATCAGAATGTCACAACCGACGATCTTAACACCATACTGTAGGGGGATTCAGCGACTTGCTGTTGTTCCTAAATTATATGTAAATCCGTCCATTGGTCGGACTTTGTTTAGATGTGCCTACTCGGACGAACACATTTCCATAATATTTATCTATCATTTCTCAGAGAGCAAAGGAAATAATCGGAATAACTGTGATGCAAAATGTTAGGATATGTAAAGCATGCACGTATTTGAATAATATTAAATCATTTTATTAATATGGAGAAATATTGTACACAGATCTTACGAACTGCGAAGCTCTGCACAACAAAAATGGGACTAAACTTTTCCTTTAGTTTTCAGGGCCGAGGCACTATAATATGAAGAAACTGCCTGGAGATATTAATGCCATACAAATTTCGTACAGTAATTCGATGTTCAGCTGACCGTGCATCGTGATAAATTCTTATAATAAAACCAACTAGATGCACTAATTTCTCAAATTCATTTTTGGAATAAAACTCTACATGTTTCGGACAGTTCCTGTGTCCATCATCAGGATTTTTTCACTGTAAACACAGCAATGGTGTATGTCACACAGGTTTGCTGACATACACCATTGCTGTGTGTACAGTGAAAAAATCCTGATGATGGACAGAGGAACTGTCCGAAACATGTAGAGTTTTATTCCAAAAATGAATTTGTGAAATTAGTGATTCTAGTTGGTTTTATTATACGAAATCATCTGTAACTGGGCCCTCTTGTAAGATGCAAACTGAAATTAGTCTGATTAGCTGAGTTTAGTCTTGTTAACTGACCAAAATAATAGACGATGCCGTTTAGTATCATACTGAGAACACTGAGAGAGACAGCCTAAATCTCCTACACGCAGTCATGTACCGCTCGAAACATCTCTTCTTTTGCAGACAATTTTTTGCCCTATATTTAGCTTGGAGTTTTAATTTTGGAGCCATCTTTCCCGTTATATTCACAGCATAACCTACTGTTGCATGTCGTGTCTAGTAGTGAAAAAAAAACACTGTTCCATATTCTTGGTAAATGTACGTAATATACTGAAGAAGCTTCTATCCCAACTCAGTACGAACCATCTGTGAGAGCCTTTTATATTCAACAATGGACATAAATTAATGTTAAATATCTCATTCCTGGTATCATAATATTAATTTTCACAAAAGCAAAAAAAAGAAATGATGAGCTAGAAATTAATAGGATACGAATACAGACCTACAAAGGACATTTATTTTTGTTGGCAAAGAAAAATGGAGATTTGGTAGTTGGTAGTTGACAATAAAAAAATGTTCGAAGGGAATATATTACCAATGATACAAGGAATATATTACCAATGATACAAGGAATATATTACCAATGATACAAGGAATATATTTGTTTGGAATGAACAGGTTTAATTAAAGGATAATGAAGCAGGTACAACGGCAAAGACTGAACGTCACACCTAGTGCCTTAGTGGCATACCGGGATGTTGATAAGTCCTTAGCCCGACCAGGAAGGAAACAGGCTTGGAAGCATATCAAGGACGCGCACGATTTCAACAACATCGAGACGCGAGCTGTCATCAAGGTTTTTTTCCAGCAAGGCAAGGCGCCGAAAGAAATTCACGCCATTCTGACAGAAACATTAGCTTGTTTCCTTCCTGGTCGGGCTAAGGACTTATCAGCACCCCTGTATTAGAAGAGTGTAAATGATTTTCGCACCTGTTGCAGTGTGGATTTGTAATGAAAGAGCGTCGTCGTAGCCACACATACGTCGTAGTTAGAGGCTATAGTTATGGACACAGAAGAAGGATGAGGCGAGGTGGGATAGTTTGGGAAGAACTAGGACTGCAGCTGCGACCACAAAAGTGTATTTATCTCAGTATTTAACCAATTTGATGCACAAAATTTGTTCTAAAATAAGTTTTATTACATGCCTCTACATGTTTCGAGCACATGTGCTCATCATCAGGAGGTCAAAATTGCATTACACAGCCTCTGGTATCATCACATCTATAGTTGGCCGTCTTGTGCACGGGCTGAGAGAGGACTCCTCTCTCAGCCCGTGCACGAGACGGCCACCTACTGGTGTGATGATACCAGAGGCTGTGTAATACAATTTTGACCTCCTGATGATGAGCACATGTGCTCGAAACATGTAGAGGCATGAAATAAAACTTATTGTGAAACAAATTTTGTGCATCAAGTTG
>Ga0123354_10016650_pt1 | contig 11518 bp, 9 predicted proteins | sample TergutLab28metaG_2_FD_97872 | JGI IMG/M metagenome (GOLD analysis project Ga0123354, IMG submission 97872) | Labiotermes labralis P4 segment gut microbial communities from Petit-Saut dam, French Guiana - Lab288 P4 | ecosystem: Host-associated > Arthropoda: Insects > Digestive system > Gut ... | reverse complement strand
CTGGAAGAGGACAAGGTAGGGGGCTGTGGCAATTTGTGCTGACTCCTCAGCTGGGATTAGAGGTGTAAAGTAAAAGTACTTATCTCGCTTACAGAACAGCACTCTGCAGTGTCAAAAGGAACACACATTACCCTTTCACTCATGCACTATTACACATTACAGTCCCTAAGCAACACTTGATATCATGACTGAACTGAATGTGTGCACAGTTTGTTGTGGAGGAGGCAAAGGTCTGAGACTAATACCAGCTGCAGCACAGGTACCAACATTTCCATACATAACAACAGAACCAGCAACTTTAACATGAAGCAAATAATGACAAGCATTACACTTTTAGACAAATGCTTATTTGCTGAAACACAAAACGTGCTGTACTGCTGGAAGGACAGGGATATGAAATATAAAGTTACTAATTCTGTCAGCTTTTTATAGTACAGGTGAAATAAGGTCTATAAACAGATATTGTGATTATCTGCAAACAGAATTGCAAGAAAACATCTGAGCCAAAACAGTAGGTATACAGTATAGAAACAAATATCAAGTAATGATTAAGATTAGATGGTATTACCATCTACACAAATTCAATTATAATTAAATGACTGAACTGAAGCACTTACCTAACAAATGGCACTAGAAGACAAACACAATGTAACTCATGGCTTGCTGAAGGAACTGTCAAATTCACTCTTTCCCGCACAACAGAAATGAACTTTGCCACATCACAAAATCTGGTTGTTACCAACACAATGTTCCCACTCCAAAACATTCATAAGTACACCCAGACCTCTCCTGATGTGAAGACTCACAGCCAGATTGATCACATATTGATAGATTGGAGATGGCATTTGAGTGTACTGGATGTGCGAAGTTTCTGTGGAGCTGACTGTGATACTGGTCACTGTCTGGTGGTTGCAAAAGTTAGGGAAAGATTGGCAGTAAGTAAACAAGCAGCACAGAAGTTTGATTGGGAAAGACTGAATCTCAGAAAGCTAAATGAGCTGAAGGTTAGAAAACAGTATCAGATTGAGATTACAAACAGGTTTGGGGCTTTGGTGAACTAAACTGATGAAGAGGACATAAACAGGGCTTGGGAGAACATTAAAGACGATATCAAGACCTCAACTAAAGAGTCTTGGTTTGCACAAATTGAAGTGACATAAAGCATGGTTTGATGAATATTTAGGGTTTTTAGATCAAAGGAAGCAGGCCAAAATGAAGTGGGTACAGGATCCAAACCAAGCAATGTAAATAATCTAAACAATGTAAGATGTGAAGCTACAGTATATTTCAGGAACAAAAAAAAGATATATCTGAAAGCTAAAATTGAGGAACTTGAAACCAACAGTAAGATCAAAAATATTAGGAACTTGTACTCGTATAGGGGCATTAATGACTTTAAGAAGGGTTACCAGCCTAGAAGTATTATAGTAAAGGATGAGAAGAGCAATTTGGTTGCAGACTGCAACAGTATTTAGGGTAGGTGGAGAAACCATTTCTCCCAGCTATTGAATGTTTAATGATGATATTCAGACAGCAATACACACAGCAGAACCACTTGTGCCTGAGCCAAGTGTCTTTGAGGTTGACTTGGCTATTGAAGAGTCAAAAATCATCAGGCATTGATCAAATCCCATCAGAATCAAGGCAGGGAGTAGACAATTTGCTATCAGATCCACAAACTTTTTATTCCTATTTGGAATAAGGAGGAATTGCCTGAGGAGTGGAAGAGTCGATCATTGTACCTATCTTTAAGAAGGGTGATAAAACAGACTGCAGTAATTGTAGGGGCATATCACTTTTGCATACCACATACAAAATTTTGTCCAACATCCTGCTGTCAAGGTTAACTCCATATGCAAGGTAAATTATTGGGGGATCATCAATGTGGATTTCAATGCAACAGGTCAACTACTGATCATATACCGTGCATTTGTCAAATACTGGAGAACAATGAGAATAAAACAAAGCAGTGCATCAGCTTTTTATAGACTTCAAGAAGGCTTATGATTAAGATAAGATGGAGGTCTTGTATATTACTGCATTGAGTTGGACATCCCAACGAATCTAGTACTGCAATTAAAAATGTGTCTGAATGAAATGTATAGCAGAGTCCTGGTAGGCAAAAATTTGTCTGACTTGTTTCATATTAGGAATGGTTTGAAACAAGGAGATGCTATATCGCCATTGCTTTTCAACTGTGCTTTAGAGTACACCATTCGAAGGGTTCAGGTAAACCAGGATGGCTTGAAATTAAATGGTACATGTCAGCTTCTGGTTTATGCTGATGTTGTTAATAAATTGGAAGGAAGCGTACATACTATAAAGGAAAATGGAGAAACTCTGGTAGTGGTTAGTATGGAGACTAGACAAGACATAAATGCTGATAAATCTAAGTACAGGGTCATTTCTCAATATCATAATGCAGGATGAAGTCACAGTACAAAGATTGATAATAGTTGCTTTGGAAGAGTGGAAGAGTTCAAATATTTGGGAACAACTTTAACAAATGAAAGTCATATTCAGGAAGAAATTAAGAGCAGACTGAAGTCAGGGCAGGTGCAGAATATTTTGTCTTCCGGTTTGCTATCCAAAAATTTAAAGATTACGATTTAAAAATAATGAAATCAAACACAAAATAATATTTTTGCCTGCTGTGATGTACAGGTATGAAATTTGGTCACTCACATTGAGGGAGGAACGTAGGATGAGGGTGTTTGAGAGTAGCGTGCTGAAGAGAATATTTGGGCCTAAGAGAGAGAAGAGGTTAACAGCAGAGTAGAAAAAACTACATAATGAGGAGCTTAATGATCTGTATTGGTCATTCAATATTTTTCAGATGATAAACTTGAGAAGAATGAAATGAGCTGGGCATGTAGCGTGTATGGGGGAGAAGAGAGGAGAGGTGTATACAGTGTTTTGGTGGTGAGGCCTGAGGGAAAGAGACCACTTGGGAGACCCAAATGTAGATGGCAGAATAATATTAAGATGGATCTTCAGGAAGTGGGATGGGGTATGGACTGGATTGAGCTGGCTAAGGATAGAGACAGGTGACATGCACTTGTGTACGTGTTAATGAACCTTTGGGTTCTATACAATGCGAGGAATTTCTTGACTAACTGAAAACTGGTTACCTTCTCAAGAATGACTCTGTACCATGGAGTAACTCTTTACCAGTAGCACGCTCTGACAAACAACACAAAACAAGGTAATTTCAGCTGCCAGGCTGCAAGTCACAGAAGGCCCAGTAGCACTTGTATACTGAGGTATGGGGTAACCCTACAAGAGTGCAAGATTGAATTTTGTAATAAAATGCCCCATTTATTCAAAATAATAATGCGTTGTTCCTTAGCATAGCGTTCCATGACTACTAATCACAAAAATGGGAAATGACAGACGTTAAATTTTCAGTGTCGCCAACCTAACAGAATGACAATGGCGTGCACTTCAAATTTTGCGTTCTTGTTGGGACACCCTATAGTTGGTGTGCTGAGGAGAATAAAATAAGCAGCTTACATGTACATTTGATTCTGTGCTTAATATGGGATAAAAATTTGAATGATGACCTACGAAAGTACTTTTATGCACCAGCGTTATGTCTGATTGGGAAACGCAAAACAGCAACGACTGTAAAAGTCTGATATACATATAACCAGCTTCACACTTCTTCAGTCCAAGGCTTTCACTTTTACCAATTCTTCTTCATCTAGCGTGCAACTGCAGCATGTCAGTTCATGAAAACAGCACAGCAACAGACACTGGAAGGTAATACATTATAAAAACAATGCTTCCCCTACTGTTAGGTCCAAAGGCAGGTTGCTACAGTGACAATACCAATCCTTCCAAACCAAAAATAAATATCTTTATGCCTTTGCAACTGTACAAGTTATACAGAATCATATAAAGTAATGTTTTAAATGACAACTGATAGGGATGAGGAAGGAAGAGGTCAGGGCCCATTCATTTACATGCACAAAAAAGTCAGGGTTTCTAAATTAAACACTTATAAAACAGTTGCTTATCTTCCAACATATTAGGAAATGCTTTCTACTGCACAGAACTACAACATGGCCAAAAGACAGTATATGAAATATAATTTGAAATTTCACTTCTGTTTCCGCTTTTGAAAAAAAAACCTTCCTCTCCCTCCACCAAACCCCCCACTACTCTCTCTTTCCTACTGGCCATCAGTTTCAGTTACAGTGGCAACAAAATTAGAGCAACTGAGTACCTGATATGTAAGACAGTGCAGTACCATGTCAAACAGTAAGGAAAAAAACATTATTTTTAATATGACAATGTTCTGTGGTGAAGAGGAAACAAACACATTTCAAGATCCCAATGAATGAAGTGAAAGAAAGTCACAAAAATAACACATCAGTATGTACCATGACTGTGTTTCTACAGTCTGATAAATGTAACATTTAGTTGTCCCTGTGCACACCATGATGGCATGTGGGAGAGAGGAGGTACAACTGCACACATTACTAACCCTGTACTGTTGCACACTGTGCTGTCAGACAGAGAGGGCGTACAGCTGCACACATTACTAACCATGTACTGTTGCACACTGTGCTGTCAGACAGAGAGGAGGTACAGCTGCACACATTACTAACCGTGTACTGTTGCACACTGTGCTGTCAGACAGAGGGGAGGTACAGCTCCACACATTACTAACCGTGTACTGCTGCACACTGTGCTGTCACACAATATCCTGGCCATTATTTGGAGTGTTAACCTTCCTTTTTCTAAACAATGTTTAATTAACTAACAAATAGAACAGGTGAACCTTGCACTCATTAAGTATCTTGGTATCTCCCTTCTTATGGGTTACTGATTTTTAGCATAACCTACCCACACAGCCTGGCACTAAGAAGGAACTTGGCACTGCATTAATTTGGGAGGTCAGCCTCAAACTCCACCTGCATTACCCTTGCAGAAAATGCCCTGAGTACCAAATGAACAGTGGGCTGGATGGGTCAAAGATTTGGCCTGAAGCCCTGAAGAAGTGAAAAATCACTTGACCTTGCCAGGAACCTTACCTCAATTACTCGTTCATTTATCCAGGCCATAGACTACCAACCACACCAACTGCACTATCGCAGCTACCCTTATCCTGAATATAGGTGTAACAATTGTAAAAGACTGTATGTACAACAGCCGCTTCTCATTAACGAAGAAATGAATCTGGAAGTTATATGAAAATTGATTACAGTAAAATGGAGACAATGAATAAGCTGATTTTAAATTGTACTCTACAGTTCGGTGTGTTATTTAGCTACAAGCTCTGTGTCCGTCACATGACAGGCCGCCATTATATTCAGGCACTATTTCACTCGGGTTGTGCTCCATGTACAGCTGATGTTAAGTGTGACTTCAGGCTACTACCATAAAGTAGATGAGACCTGCACTGTTGTGAGTTATTATACAGTGAGTAGTGGTAATTTTTGACCAATGTAACCTTCCCTGAACTTGTAGGTACAAACCTGCAGAATATACAACACAGCATGCAAGGCTGACAGGTGCATTACGATGCTTAGACAACTCACGCCACACACAATGTGGCCATTAAAAATACATTACACCAAAATTCATACAAATTAATACAATCTTGTGATTTGCTTACTGCACTTTTGGCATCTGTAGTTTAAAGTGTGTAATGCAAACTATATCACATCAACAGACATCACCAAAACACGCCACGTGTCCTCCCTGCCCAATGTACTTGCCACGGGGTTGAAAATGCAAAAGCTGATGATGAAATGGCAAAGCCATATTTTTGCACACGTCAGGTCTAATTGTGAGTGACTGCTGGTGCATAATTTTGCTTTAATGCAACTTAAAAATTTACACCACATTTGAATCAACACAATAACTTTCAGTTTGATGCAATTTCCCAAAGATTTTTTTTATCCAAATACTCGCATTCTGTAGGAGGCTAGCAGGAAGGCACATCACTGTCACGTCTTCAGTCAAGTGCATGGTCTGATTACATCGGTGATATAATCATGCAGCTCATTTAGTTTCCTCTTCAACAGCACTGCCTTTTCTTAACGATATGAGGGAGAAATGTAAATCTACACCACCTAGTGCAAAGCAAGTGAAAATTGGTGAAAGGTAATTAGTAGGGATGAGAAGTTAGATGCAATAAGCTGACTCAAAAAAGGGCGAGTGAAGTGTTACTTACGTAGGTTATCCAGAACGCAAGTTCCGATGGGTTATTAGAAAAAAACAAGAATATATTACAAACCATGTATATTGCCATTTGATGTACATACTGTACACTACTTTTCGACATAGTTTCCAACATTCTTGAGGCACTTGTCATAGCGCTTCACCAGTTTTCGGATCCCTTCATTGTAGAATGATGCTGCCTGCTATGCAAAGCATGTGGTAATGGCTTCTTTGACCTCACTGTTGTCGTGGAACCACTGGCCAGCAAGGATGGATTTAAGAAGCAGGAACAAATGAAAATCACTGAGCGCTAAGCCTGGGCTGTAGGGGGGATGATCAAATTGTTCCCAGCCAAATGTCGTGATGAGATTTTGCATTGCAGTGTGTGAGTGGGTGTTGTCATGAATCATCACAACACCACAGCTAAGCATACCACATCGCTTATTCTGGATCACACAGCGCAATTTTTTAAGTGTGTTGCAATAGACACCTGCATTGATTGTGAAGCCTTGGGGCAAGAAGTCCACAAGCAGAACGCCTTTTCTGTCCCAAAATGTTGTGCACATGACCTTCCGAGTTGAAGTGGTTTGCTTGAATTTCGTATTTGTTGGCGATGAAGTGCGCCTCCATTCCATGGACTACTGCTTCGGTTTAGGGGCTTCTTGCGACACCCATGTCTTGTTCCGTGACTACATGGCTAAAGAAGTTTTCGTCTTCCCCACTGTACTGTCAGAAAGTCCAATGTACTGGCCTGCTGTTTAAATTTGTGTTCTTCCGTAAGCAACTTTGGTACCCAGTGTACACACACTTTCCGAAACTTAAGTTTATCAGATATAATTTCATGAAGAAGGGTCAGTGAAATCTGAGGAAAATGCAGGGAAAGTGATGTAATGGTGAATCGTCTGTTTTCTATAATCTTCTCTTTAAAAGCACGCACCAAATCTTCATTCACCACAGACAATCTGCCGCTCCACAGATCATCATGCACATTTTTGTGTCATTCATTAAACAGTCGCACCCATCTCCATGCCACTGAAATACTCATGGCATGTTCTCCATACAAGTCACAAAGGTGACGAATTTCAGCCGGTTTCATGTTCTTCACATTCAAGAAACCGATTACAGACCGCATCTCACATGTGGCGGGAGTCTCTATTTTCTTAAATATTATAAACACAATATGATGTGTTGACACCGTTCGAATGTCTGCAAATTGTGCCTGTGACATGCCACAGAATCAACAAACTCGGCACACATGCGGACCTTCGTGACCACAGTGCTGCAGTGGCAATATTAGCAAATGGAATTTATTTTCTGGATAACCCTCATATATGGTAACATTAGGCTTGCTCACAGCAGCATAATTACAATTTGTGATAATGCTGGCAGAATTAAAGAAAGGGTTCGGTATGAAAAGGGAGTGTTTGTGTAGCAAGACTACCACAGTCTGTCAGAATGGACCGTACCAAATATGTATGATGTAGCTTTGTTACATATTTCTTCAAAAATAAATAAATATAGTGGATAGAAATGAATGCATACTGTATATAAAAGTATATATTACACACACACATGGACACTCTACAGTTCACGTCCACTAGTGGTATAGTCATACAACATATAGGATGAGGCTGTAAATCCCCTAACCACCACAAAAATCACTGTTTAAAATGGGAATTTTGTGTTAAATTTGTGTGATGTTCTCCAGGAATGTAACCCTGCTGTAAAACAAGACCATCCTATATTACATCTCCTCCTCGTGCTGCTGCTGCTGGTAACAACATATGACACACACACACACACACACTCATGCACAATTACACATATCTCAGGAATATGCAAGCATACAACAACGAAGGAGTTGACATTTAATCAGATTAACTTGTTCAATGTAGGCTGAAAACAACAATCAGTTATCTGCACCCTCAACACTATGCATGTGTTGATGAATATTCAAACTGCTCTGTTGAGTGAATTCCTTATTACAAACATCACAGGCATAATGGCGATCACCACTGTGTGTGCGTTTATGTTTTATCAGATTTCTCCTGTCACTGTATGCCTTATTACACACATCACAAACATAAGGGCGCTCACCACTATGTAAGCGTACATGTTTTATCAGACTACTCTTGTCACTGTATGCCTTATTACACACATCACAAACATAAGGGCAATCACCACTGTGTAAGCGTTTATGCCTTGTCAGACTACTCTTGTCACTGTAAGCCTTATTACACACATCACAAACATAAGGGCGCTCACCACTGTGTTTGCGTTTATGCTTTATCAGATTACTCCTGTCAATGTATGTCTTATTACACACATCACAAATATAAGGGCGCTCACCACTGTGTTTGCGTTTATGCTTTATCAGATTACTCTTGTCAATGTATGCCTTATTACACACATCACAAACATAAGGATGCTCACCACTGTGTTTGTGTTTATGCCTTATCAGACTACTCGTGTCACTGTATGCCATATTACACACATCACAAACATAAGGGCGCTCACAAATGTGTTTGCGTTTATGACATATCAGAATACTCTTGTAACTGTATGCCTTATTACACACATCACAAACATAAGGGCGCTCACCACTGTGTTTGCGTTTATGCCTTATCAGATGACTCTTGTCACTGTATGCCTTATTACACACATCACAAACGTAAGGGCGCTCACCACTGTGTTTGCATTTATGCCTTATCAGATGACTCTTGTCACTGTATGCCTTATTACACACATCACAAACATAAGGGCGCTCACCACTGTGTTTGTGTTTATGCTTTATCAGATTACTCTTGTGAATGTATGCCTTATTACATATATCACACACAAAAGGGCTCTCTCTGCTATGTATGCGTTGATGTGTTATCAGATTGCACTTTTTACTGAATGCCCTATTACACACTACACACAAATATGGATGCTCACCCCTATGTATATCACAGGAATATCTGCACTCAGCACGGTGTACATGAAGTTGTTCATTCAGAGTACTCTGGTGAAAAAAAGTTAAACATTAGGATATATTTTGATAGAAAGAACAATCAATTTTATAGCAATGTATATATTTATTAAAAGTCTAATGCATTTGTAGTACTGTTATTTAAAAAAATGTATTGGATGACTAATAATTTTCTGTTTTACCTCTTCTTCAAATAAAACATCAGCTTTTTCATTTATGTCACACTTACTTTAGAGTGCTATATGAAATGCATTCTGCAACATTCCTTCAACAGTTAAGCAATATTAAATTTTTCAATTAATTTGAGCACAGCAAATATCACTTTCCATAACAGACTGCATGCTTTTTAAATATAGTTCGTATTTTTGTAATTTTAAGATATCAGAAGAATAAGATAAATGAAACAAATGGTCCAACAGAATGGTAATAAACAGCACTTTACAATTAATTCTGGAACATCATCAAACCTAACTAACAGAGAACCCTTGAATCAATTTATCACACATTTAACTTCGTTTTCTTAGTAAGGCCTGGGGTTAAACATGACGTGCATCCATGTTGGTTCGATCGTATTTGTGAGCATCCACGCGCCAAGCAGTCACCGACAATTGTGGTGCTGGGTGGGACACATGCCTTAATGATGACGAGCAATGTCTCAGCGGAGAGATCAGTGACAGGTGCAAGACAGGTGTCCCCAATTCCCGCTTGACACCAACAAAAAGCCACGCTGTCGCGTGCAACCAGCCGCAATTACACTTTTGCCTGCTGAAGCATCTATCATATATTTCCACAAATTTGCCAACCCCCCGCCAACCACCATTAAAAAAAAGTTGTAAAGAACAAATCAAAATGAATTTCAACATTGCCTTGCAGCAGAACTGTGACCAGTCAGCGACAGTTTTGTGGTCAAAACGGAGTTCAGCACGAAATTGGAGGGTCAGACAATTGCGCCTTACTTGGAACAAGACCACATACGGTACCAGAGAGCCAACCTAAACGACAAGAGACATCCTCCTCCAATGGTTGGTTCTGTTGGTGAGAAAACCACTTTTTTGTAACAGGGCCTACACGATAACGAACACTGCACTAGATTGGTGGGTTTACCAGGTGGGTATTGGGTGTTGGTCGGCGTGGGGCACACATGACGATGCCCCACAGCTGTCATAAGCTGCATCACAGCACAATGGATTGACTGTGCTCGGCCAGTAAAAAAGTCACAGTGTTTTCCACGTATTGTACAAACCATGGAGCACAATTTCCTTTACATTGAGGTGTTCTATGTATAGTTGTAAAGAGAATGATTTCTCAGGCCCTTAGCTAACATGACATGCAGATGTATGTTGGTATTGTAATTTTAATTACTCTATATGTTCTTTGTAATTTATTGGTGAGAAATGGCCACCAGGGGTGTCAGAGATTGCACTATATGCTGAAATGAAGTTGTGATTAACACTAAAAGAAATCATATTTCTGTAGAACAGGATATGAAATACCATTCTCCCAAAACTACTATTTAAAAACAAACCCTGTCCTCCTTCAATTTCATGACCTCATTTCAATCCAAAAGGCACTGGGATTGTTTCCTTCCACAGACACAAAATAACTTTGAATTGATACTGTTCTGAGGAAAAGGACTATCTCCATCTTCAGAGTCCCTCCTCAAGATGCAAACAGTAAATTCCTCTGAAACACTGCTACCCAGACCACATGTTATCCTAACCTACACCACATTATGCTTATTCACCACTGTGAAAAACTGAAGCAAAAACCTAGTGGATGGTTCATGCAGGAAAAATTGAATTACAAGTACACATTATGTTCTGAACCAACACTGCATGATACAATGTTGCTGCAGCTTGCAACACATCTGAGTTACGGTTTCTACTGCCTCGTCTAATGAAGCAACAAAGTAAAAGGATATAATAAAACTAAAAACTGAGAGCCGTTCTGAAAAGCAATATGTTATGGATTATAAATATATGTAGATGGATTTACAGTCAACATAACTACCCAAGATACATGCAAAACAAAAAAGAAACAAATATGACAGCTACAGTTACCATTAAACATGACAAATTCTAACAGCTATTATTTTTCACAGCACACATGATTTTCATAAATGTATTGGTGAACAAAACATATTTTGAATTTTAAGATCAACTAAAACGATATTACATTCAAAAGCCACCCACACACCCACCACATCTGACAAAATATTTACATTGTTAAAAGTTTTACAAATGTAACAACTATAGCAAAAGTCGAACCAAGGGCTGCAACAGGTGGCTGATTACCAACCTGGGGACTGCCTCAAGGAAGGAACACAAATATTCAACCTTTTGTCGGTCCAGCAAAAGGTGGACCATGAAACTGTTT
>Ga0123354_10016648_pt1 | contig 11519 bp, 7 predicted proteins | sample TergutLab28metaG_2_FD_97872 | JGI IMG/M metagenome (GOLD analysis project Ga0123354, IMG submission 97872) | Labiotermes labralis P4 segment gut microbial communities from Petit-Saut dam, French Guiana - Lab288 P4 | ecosystem: Host-associated > Arthropoda: Insects > Digestive system > Gut ... | reverse complement strand
CTTTTTTCATTCAAGTAGCTCCTCAATTGACCTCAAGAGGCTCACGAGGCTGAGTGGACCCCGTTCCAGACCCACTACTACTCAGAAAATCTGGTAGCGCCGGGGATCGAACCCGGGACCTCTCTATCTGTAGCCAGAAACTCTGACCGCTAGACCACAGAGGCGGTCTCCATTGTGCACTAACCCTTAGAATTTCTTACTGTACATACATTCAGATTTGACGGGCAACAAGACGGGCAATGTACATTATGTCATCACAGAGGCGCTTGCGTGCTACAATTGTTGCCACGGAAAGCAAAGTATATTCCATATTCTAAGCGTGTGTTTTGTTCTAAGTTATCCAGCATTCAAATCGCATGCGTATTTTTGTTGTTACAACGTGCACGTTGTCGAGTTACTCAATTATTATACCAACTACTGTACATATATAAAACATGTCGGAGCGTTTTTAATGTTTTAATGTTTAAATTTTATAAATTTTATATATTTGCAGTAGTTGGTATAATAATTGAGTAAGGCATGCGTATTGTTGTTATTGTCATCAGTGGCCTGTGCGGCTGTACAGTACTATATTTTTCCACATTATCTCATAAACGTCACAATTTTTTATAAAGTTATTGAACATAAAACGGGTATTTTGATTTTCTCTACAACGTTTGTCCGAAGCATTATGCATTCTAAGAAGAACCGAGCGAAATATGATCAAAACTTTATATTGGTTGTCATGTAACATACCCGTCATTTTTGTCCGATTTTTATGAAACTTAAATTTTCTTGGCAAATTTTCCAAAAAATGCTCAAATATCATATTTCACGAGAATCCGTCCAGTGGGAGCCGAGTTGTTCCATGTGGACGGATGGTCAGACGGAGAGACATGACGAAGCTATTAGTCGCTTCTCGCAATTTTGCGAACGCGACTACAAACTCTACATTCTGCCCACATTTTTTTGGTCGATCTGAGAACAATTAGCGATTTCTTCCCTATACAGTATGAAATGTTTTTTAATACCGAGAAGCAGAATGTTCACTTCGCGGTAGGCACTGAATATTTAAATGCAATTCATTTTAACGTTCCTATGCACAACCAAGAAAGGCGGTGACCTAAAACAAAGAACAGACTCGCACTCTAGTCGGACAGGACGCCCTACTATTGTGAGAGGGCAGTATATTAAGCACAAATAACACCTGGTCACGAGACCCTCCAAGTTTTCGGTACAAAGACGGACGGACCGAATGACTGTCAGATGCAAAGTAACTACGTCTTTGACCTCGTGTTTAAAGGGTTGCATGAGACGTACCGACAGCCTTCTGGCCGCAAAAATGGCAAACCGAAAATTTTCTGTAAACCTGCTGCGATTACATTGTGTGAGTTTCTGCAAGCCAGAATTTTTACCTGAGCTTGATGTGAGGACATTAACTCACCAAATGTAAGAACCTAGGCACCACACTGCAATAGCCATGCCTGAAATATACGTCAACCATAAAATAAAAACGAATCTTTAAGCAAATACAAAAGAACGTTAACATAAGTTTTTTTTTTTTTTACCTGTGAAAGAGACCGAATTACCTTGAAAGCATTCTTGTCCTGCGTAAAGAGCAGTGGGAAGCAAATATCTAGGAAGTACCTCAAACTAGGTCAGCATTGCTGTAAACACATCGTTGCGCTCTTCTCAGTTTCTATAGGGAATTAGACCAAAGGGAACAAATTATCGTAAACTGCGAAGAACATAATTATTATTTCATTCATTATAAAGTAAAAGAATACCCTACATGATAGGGAGTGTGTGAAAAGTTCTAGCTTTATTATTATTATTATTATTATGAAATTTATAGTAAACGCCTGCGCCGTAAACAACATGAAAGAACTATTGACAACTAACCTCACTATGCCCATTCTGGTGAAAAAAGTGTAGTTGAGGAGATACGATAATATTTCTGCACATTCGCATTATTCAGTGTGCAAGGCACTGGTCGTTGAAACGACATACAATATTGCACGCACACACACGCGCACCCGCGCACACACATACATACACACGCACAAACGCGCACGCACGCACACACACACGCACACCAGTTAAACATGAATATGTGACAAAGTTATTGAATCAAGGGGTAAACACGCAGAGAAGTTATGGCATATAAGCCAGATGTAACAATTAAACAATAAAAAGGAGAAAACATGCATACTGACAGATGTGGCAATACCAGCGAACAGGAATGTCACACAAAAAGAAGCACAAAAGATGACAAATAACTAGAGTTTTTGTACCCAGACACAACGAATGTGGGACATGAATTTTCTGTTCATACTGTTAATAACTGGAGCCACCACAAAAGTAACAAAGTTTAAAGAAAAGTTTGGAAGCCACACCAGGAACACATTCAATAGATTCCCTGCAATGGGAGATATAAAAGGAACATCACACATAATACGGACAGTATTGCGGTCTGAAACTTGCAGCCTGAGCGGTGGGGATCGCCGTTGATTCAAGAGAATTAACAGGGGAAAAAGACCTGTCATAAGAGAACAACAACAACAACTACTACTACCACCGCCGCCACCACCACCACCACCACCACCAACACCACCACCACCACCACCACCCCCACCACCGCCACCACTACTACTAATATTATTTCTAATAATTATTATAATTATAATATTTCTCAGGTAATCTTTCTTTTCTTAGAAATATCTACTGATCAACCCAGCACTGTGACGCTGGTAGCTCTTTCGACAATACTGCATAATGTTTAGAAATCATTGATATTATTTAGCCATTTATATTTTTTTATTTGTATCCGGCACGTACCGAATGTAATCCGTGGCATGAATTATGTTTATCATGACTGAATCGTCGTGCTTTCACAGTCACTGAAGACAAGTTTTGCCATAAGGAATTCACTTAAAAGTCATGCCTTCCTTCTACCAACACACTCCATGGACAGCAATTCGTGCAGAACCTGTCACTATTCTGCTTTTGTTTCTTTTCAGATTTAAAGCCATAAATACATGTTCAGGGTTTTGCAGACTTGGAAAACAAAGCCGAGAAAACGTGTTGCCCAGACATACTAAGGGAAAGTCCGTACATTGAATAAAAAGTGGTAGTCGATCAGGTGGTCAACATACTCTTCGTCTCTTGTGGTGCTCCAAGGACAATTATCATGTAAATATTACCACAACTCTGACCATTAACCGACGCTGGTTGAGCACACTTCCTCATTTCTTGTTCATATTTGATAATTTGTATAAGTTTTTAGTTCCCCAATCTGCACGTACAGCTCAAAAATAAAATTTTCTTACAAGGTTACCAACTAAAATTCTGTTATGTATTTCATATTTATTCCCTGTGCCAGTCGATAACTTTCCAAACAACATTCAGAGAAATGGCGCTGTTAGACTCTATACACAGGGCCCAAAGAGGGCACAAATGAGATCGTCGTTAACAAACTAAGAAGCAACTTCCCAGGTGTTGACATTTTAAAGTGTCAAATTAGTAATACTTCTTTTGTAACATCTACTTTCTTATCAAAAACTCTGAATTTTCCTCACACAGCACACGGTGTGAGTCACGTGACTCACTGTGGTTATTTCCCTAAACAGCATTGATGAACTGAGGTTTATAAGGCAGTCTTCATGATTTCTGACATCCAGGAACTGAAACTACATACACAATGATTGCTTTTTGGGTGTTTAATGCACGTCTAGAACTTGTATACCAAGTGGGGATACTGAATGTGGAGTAGGCTAGGCAACAAATTACGAAACTGTTTATCAGCAGTATCTTCTAGTGTCACAGACAAATACCTGTAAATGTGAGAAGCTGTGGACGCGGTAAAGATGTAGGGTAGAAAACCAACCAGGCAGTGGGTCGTTACTTCACTTATCCCCTGTTACGAAGACATGTTCAAAATAAATAAAGTTTCGCGTTTACAGGCAAATTTAGAACAAGAGTGTGCAGCATGTGTGGTAACCTGTGACTGATACATGCTGCGACACGTGTGGCCAAGCACTTGAGGTTCGTTTTACTGCATGGCTTGCCGGCGGAGAGCTTTTACAGATAGCACTTATCTGCTGGATACCTGGCAGGAATGTTCAGGCAAGAGAAGTGCAGGGTTCTCAGAACCTTCTTACAGATCTTTTGGACAACAGCAACAACAAGAAAGCGGCCGTGTAAGATGAAAACAGAACGCTTTATTAATGTGTTAACCTAACTTCATCATGTACGAGTGTCCTGAAAATAAGGAGATGTAAGAAAAGAACCTGAAAATTATATAGATTGTGAAACGCATCAACAAAACAAGATGTGTTGTGGGTTACAAGGACGGAAATTTGTTATTTCACAACACAAACAGCTCAACGCGGAAAAAATACCGGAACTTAATGGAGAAAGGCAAGCCTGAATATAACTGTGGACTCTCTCATGAACAGAAACCTAAGTACGGATTTTGGAAATAGAGAATGAGATCTACTGGTTCCGAAATTTTGGTTCGCAATGGAAATATGTGAAATTAGTGCTCTTGGTTGTAAATTAGCAAAGCAACCGCTAGTTGGCGGGCAAGTACAGAGCCCACAGCTCGTCTAACTCAGAACAAGTTACTGTTACTTTCTTTACACGTTTTAATTTTTTAAACGGAGAGAGAGAGAGAGACTCGTCTTTTAATTATTACTTGTTTACATTCATTAGTAGGGATACTTATTTCTTTGTATTGTACGTACGCAGTACTACTATTCATACCGTACAGTATTACCATTTCGGCTGCTGTATAGGCTATGTCGTCCCTATTTTGAAAAACGGGGACAACCCACAAAATATCAGTTTTATAGGACAAGCAAGAAGATGTCTCAGTTTTACAAATGAAAAATATTTTGAGAGGTCAGATATGCCCAAGTCTTGTTCTTATTCCTGAAGGCAGATTTGTCATCTGCGTAAGTGTTATAGAGGACCATTAGTTGAATGATGCGCTGAACATAACTCAGTTAACTCAAAGTGGCAGTTAGCCCCCTCTCACAAAACAGGGGTTACTATATTATTCGGTCTCAGCGGACAATTGACATCATCAAAACACCAGCACTCCTCCCTAAGCAGGATCAGGACGGAACTGATGTTCCGTCCTGATCCTGCTCGCAAGCTGTCAGCAAACCTGTATGACATATACCATTGCTGTGTGTACAGTGTTAAACTCATGATGCTGGACAGAGGAAATGTCTGAAACATGTAGAATTTTATTCCAAAAATAAAATTGAGAAATTAGTGCATCTAATTGGTTTTATTATAAAAATTTGTCACGATGCACGGTCACCTGAAATTCAAAATCTTAAGAAGTGCCTGAAATATTTAAAAAAAATATGGCTTCTGTGCTCAAGCCACCAACTGTCAAAATATGAACAGCGGAATGTAAGAAGCTCCGGTCTGAAAATGCCAAGAAACTGAATTCTTCATGAAAAAAATATTCAACACAAACAAATTTTGTAAAATTTGGAGTTACCAGGCGAATAAACACACTAAACCATCTTGAGCGATAAGCCGTGTCAGAGTTGAATTAAAAGCTGACACTGACCCAGATGGCTGCTCATAATGTATCTGAATCGCTGGTCTTGCAATCAAACCGTCAAGTGGCTGAAAGCGTCCACAAGTTTTGAAGGCATGAATAGACTTGTAAAACACATTGCACTCTTAAGTGTCGTTTGCATATCTGCTTCCTTCTTTAATAGTTGGAAGAATCAGCCACTGTATTCTTTTTGAGGTTTAACCACAGCCGGTGTTTACTTGAAAGTCTTTTCTCGGGGCGGTTTTCATGTTAAAGAACAGTTCATTTCTGGTTGCAAGGCTGTTGATATATTTATTTCAGCTTTCTAAAGAGCTTCGGTAGAAACATCTTTTGATTTTATTCTAGTGTAAAAGGCGACTAAGACCTGAAACCGAGGAGAAATTCCATATTGTTGACTTGAGCAAAATAATTAATTTATTTAAGTATTTAAAAACGCAACTTAAAATTATCAACAATGAAGATCTCGCCAGCCAACAAAGCTTGTTACAGGCAAAATGAATATTGACCCTGAAAAAATTGTATTAAAAAGGCACCATATTGAGTGTGGAATTTAAGTTGAATTAGGTGAGACACACAATACTGATAAGAGGAAATTTTAACACTTTTATGAACAGTACAGTAAGAACATTTACACCAAAAATTATTGTACCTAACACTAAGACTTTGTTCTCTGCGTGAGTTGTGTTGTAAAACAGTGCCAAACTTCATGAACTGTGTTCAATAGAAGCCGTAACATGCTTTAGCGGCGGAGGAAAAATGAGACGAAGGACGGGGAGGATAAGAGGATTAAATCGTAGACGGTGTGACGTCACTGCTCCAGTCTGGAATGAAATGTGAGTGTAATGACTGATAAAAATGCATCTGAACGAAAGCCGTGTGCCCTGAAACAAGACAGAGGTTTTCCACTAGACAAAGCTGCGTAAATATTGACTACCTCGGCTAACTTTTACGAAGATATTCGCAGCGCCGTAATTTGAAAACGCCGTACCCTCGTGGCTTTCCACTGGACAGACTAAACGACCGAAGTCAGGCCAGATGGGAAATTGGTCTAGATTAAAGCCCCGTACATTCTGAATATAATTCTACATTGTTACTTCTAAACAACCTTTCTTTGCGAGTAGAAGAAGAACGATAAAATATGAAATGCGTTTTACAGAAGAGTCATCGTCATCATCACCATCCGTCACGAGTTAAGGCGTGAAAGACCTGTTTCGGCCTCGTCTTATAGTCTCTTCTAAGGTCTTCCAAGTCGTCTTCGTCAATTTGTTTTAAAATTCAGCGTCATTCTGGCATTTTGTTTTTGTTCTTTCTTCTTACATCCTGCAGCCATTTTGATTTGTGTACTCTTATTTCTCGTCAACTGGTTCTGCTTTCAACTCTTTCAAAATTTCCATATTCCTTTTGTGTCAAAATGTGTGCACTCCAACGTCCTGTTGAAAAATTTGATCTCGATTGATGTCAATCATTTTTTTTATCCTTCTGTCGGAGGTACAAATTTTCCTTCTATATAGAAAAATGGGAAGAACCAATGCATTATATGCTTATGTTCTTGAAGAATATTGTTCTCGATTTGATTTAAAGTGTTCTTTAAATTTCCCAAAGTTTGAGCAAATTTTGCAATTTTTTTTGTTGTATGTGCTTTTTCATTATCGTAGGAAATTTCGCAACCGAGATATTTAAAATTGATCGCTTGTTGTGAACACAACACAATACAACGTAACGTAACATGACATACAACATAAGACTTAAAAGTAGCTATGAACCTGTAGCGTTCTTGTATTAAACCCATAACGCACTTCATGTAGGTCACTGTTTTAGGAACAAGTGCCCACACTTAGGTGACTATTTCAGGAAGGGTGAAACGTTTCTTATCTGCCCCAGCACACCGACAAAAGCATTAAGGACGTAGCTGTCAAATTCCATTCATAGTTCCTTAATGACTTCCAGTTCCTGGAAAATATCAGATAAATGGGCAGTTTGGATGACTTTCCGCACTGCGCATGCCTCAACAACTACACGACCCAAGACGACGTTACATATAATTGTCGTGTGGTCAGTCAAACACATGTTTCTGCCTCCACTTTCAGCAGAATAAATACGAATTAGACTGTGCATGGTAATAAGACAGGTAGAAATGCCTCGTTGCACCACCCTATTAACCAGAGTGCACACTATGTAATGATCCACGGCCGTTTTCAGCCATCTACTGTCTTGCGATCCAATTTTCTCAATTACCCACGCCGTTATTTTTATATTGCCTTCTCCGTTTTGCAGATCGGTTCTTCTCACGAGGTTTCTTAAGAATTTAATATTATTTTGACCGTGCATCGTGATATATCCGTACAACAAGAACCAACAAGATGCACTATTTACTTTCGATTTATTTCAATAATTAACCTCTACATATTTCGAGCAGTCTTCTGCTAATCATCAGGAGGTTCTACTATCTATATACAGCAATTGATATATGTCATGCGTTTATGTTGACTGGCTGTTGGCAGGATCCTGCAGGATAGTACATCCTGTTGGTTCTTATTGTAAAGTAAAAGGTAAAGTGATCCCTTTACAAGTCCGGTGTGGCCCAGAGGGCGGGTAGAGGTATAGCTCTACTCTTCCATGACTGTGGCACTAGAAGGCGGTGAGTGGTCAGCAGCACGCCCGGCCGCACTTTACCCCCGGGAAAGACCCGGTACCCATTTTACAGGAGGCTGGGTGGGCCCCACGGCCGGTCTGGACGGGCGGAAAATCTCGTCCCCATTGGGATTCGATCCCAGTGGGAAAGTAAGACGCTATACCGACTGAGCTACCCGACCCACCTTATTGTAAGGTTACTTACGAAATTTCTTTTGTGGACAAAGTATGATATTCCGGATGTGCCTTAAGCGAAGAGAATGCACCCAGTACTAATTTCCGCAGGAAGTCCGTTTGCCACATAGGTGAACAGACTTGTGGACTCGGTGATCTATTGTGTAGACAGAAAAACTGTCGCCATCTACCATAGTCAGCAGTGTTAATGCTAGGTCAAATAGACAAAGAACTCTAAAATAGCAAAACAACACCAAACATGTAAAAGTACAATTTTTCCATTTACTAAAAATTCATCTTTTCACACTGAAGCATTGTACCACAATTAGCTACAGGTGTTTTTTATTAACTTTCCTGTTGCCAAGTTCATGCATGACACTGGATAACTTGCGACAGCTTAGTGAAAGAGGGTTCATAATTACTTAGGCACAAGTGACAGCAGTACATTGACAGTTTATGGGTCAGACATAAATCTAATTTTCGCTGGCATTGATCCAATTTTAAAGGAGCTCCAATGAATCATTTAACCTTTTGGCGCCGGAATTATTTTTTAATTTTAGCACACCTGTATATAAAATGTGAATAGTACAGGAACCAAATACGTTAGAATTATGAAACAAACTGCATTTTGAAGAGAAAAAAAGACGGAGAGTATATACCATGTTTAAAATATTCAGTACCTTTATTTGTTGAATAAATATATAAAATGCAACTTTAGAAGTTAGCGGTTCGGTACGACCACTATAGTTGAAATTAGGCGTCAAAAGGTTAAGACGACTCGTTGTGCCCAAAAATGTGTGCAGAAATTAAACGCGAATCTTACTGTGTTTCCAAGTCTCCTTTTGAAACAATTATTTAGGCGCTGTATATTAGTGAAGCGACAGGTATTGTTTTCAAAATCTCCTCATTGCGATTTTTCTTGCAACAATACATTTACACTATAAGTAAATGGAAGTCAATAACAAATAAGTGTATTTATCTCAGTGTCTAACCAAATTGATGCACAAAATTTGTTTCACAATAAGTTTTATTTCATGCCTCTACATGTTTCGAGCACATATGCTCATCATCAGGAGGTCAAAATTGCATTACACAGCCACAGATGGCCAGCTATTGGTGTGATGATACCAGAGGCTGTGTAATGCAATTTTGACCTCCTGATGATGAGCACATGGTGCTCGAAACATGTAGAGGAATGAAATAAAACTTATTGTGAAACAAATTTTGTGCATCAAGTTGGTTAATTACTGAGATGCACGGTCAGTAAAACGTCAAAACGTCATAAAAAGTGTATGTAAAAATGACTTTTCGTTCAGGCTTAATGCGCATACTATTCTGTTACAGAGATAATGAATGCAAATTTACGTCTGGCTGACTCTCAGCAAAATTGCCATTACATCTTTCGAACCCTAGTCTTTCTAATTACTCATTTACAGTCACTCTGGTGATACTGATGTATGAAGTATAAGATTTCAGACTGGGGGTTTAATACTGAATGAGAAAGGGTTGGCTGTTCTCTGATGACTTGATTAAAGGGGTTCAAATTTCCTCTGACCGTACCGCCACTAATCTTCACTAATATCACCCGTTACAATAATCCCTCCCCCCCCTCCCATTCTATCCGCACCTCACCCCAATATTCAAATTACTAAACTGATATACTTCTAAAACTGCCGCAAGTTTAACCATTTAACAGCCCGCTTTTAAGAAGTGTAATTCAGCATCTCAACAATTACGTCTATACTGTTTAATCGTGACGTCTGGTCACACACTGATGCACTTGGAGGAATAACACATGTAACTGAAATGACGGGTAGAAAACGAATTAGACGACACCTTAATTGTATTCATGCGTTTAAAAAGGACCATGTCTGTGGATTTCCAGTCATCACTGCATGCACTGCGCGAGGTGTGCGATTCTTTTTGCAACATCCTCGACGTGACTCTGCAGCAGTTGACGCAACAGTATTATAAGCTTGTTACTTTTCGCTCTGTATGTGTGTGATCACTTTAATTAAGTCAACTTTTTAACAATAAATTAAAGACTAATAGAATATACGAAATCGCGAAGGCATACGAAAAATAATTGTAGCCCACAAAGCCCTACAATTAGCTCATGTTTTCTTAACCGGTATTCCAGTCTAGTTCTGTTCTGTAAACACGAAATTCCCTATCAAATACTGTCTCTGGGACCTGTTCATAGCAGCCGTATTCTGTATTCCATTGGCTCGTTTATATTACTTGCTATTACATGCTGTCTGCTCTTTTCCGCACGTACGAGCACACCTAAAAATTCTTTCTCTCTTTAAGGCCTCTAAGAAACTGTGCTGAGGAAATTCCTATTCTGTTTCTAGATAGTTGTAAGCCTGTGTTTCTGCCTACTGGATCATGTAGCTTAAAGCTGTGGAAACACCTTATTCATTAGGAGGCGCTACTCAGCAGCGGCAGGAAGTGTGTTCTGTGTGCCATGCATGTTACACTCTCACTTAGCATCATTAGGCCAGAGGAACGTGAGCCAGATATCCTCTCAGTTTAGTGGTTCGCATGTAAATGGCTTTTAAATAGGAGGCTGAGCCTGCCACGTGCGTCTCATCCTTGTTTGGGAGACTCGGTGCTGATTATCGTTTGTAACATACATGCAGACCAATGCATGTGGCCTTGATGTGCCATAATTCAGGAGGCAGACTTCGATTCCTCACTGATGAGAATCAGATTCACTCCCAGGGGCAGTCAGTGTTAAGATTTGTCGTGGGCAAAGTGGCACTGCATCGGATTTGTTGTAGGCAAAGTGGCATTGGATCGGATTTGTTTCGCAGCAGGAACAACAAGTGTAGGACCAGCAACACACAACCAATATTTAGTTAATGAAAACGAACGTGTCGACACATACTGCGTCCTCCGTAGCTTTTCTAAACTGATCCATAATTTAAATAAAATATGTGTATATATATATATATATATATATATACTGTATCAAAATTGCATTGTCGCTCATCAGACTCTTTTTAATATCTTATGTTTATTGGACCGTGCATCATCTTGATAGTTGAATAAAGAGAGACCAACTTGATGTCACTTGCTTTATTATTTCATTATTTACCGCTCAACATGTTTCGGATGTTAATACATCCATCCTCAGGAGCTTGCGACTTATTTG
>Ga0123354_10016647_pt1 | contig 11519 bp, 4 predicted proteins | sample TergutLab28metaG_2_FD_97872 | JGI IMG/M metagenome (GOLD analysis project Ga0123354, IMG submission 97872) | Labiotermes labralis P4 segment gut microbial communities from Petit-Saut dam, French Guiana - Lab288 P4 | ecosystem: Host-associated > Arthropoda: Insects > Digestive system > Gut ... | reverse complement strand
GGGGGGGGGGGGGGGGGAATCAGTTCTCAAAGCTCGCATTTAAATACAAGCCAAAAGGGCACAAAGATGCAAGCAGACCTTTGAAGAGGTGAAGTCAGAACAGACATGAGACCAAGCTGTGAAAGGCAGTAGAAGAAGGGACCTTCTCATTACTGCTGAGCTCTAAATGTTTTTCTTCATACTGCTCTCGGTCTCGCCAACAGTAAGATAGACCAATTTCGCCAATATGTAAATTTAAAACACGTGTACTATACATTCTTTGTCAAGTATGGAAATAGGGTCAGCTTGTCGTACAATATTGCGTTTTGAAGATGAGAGGTCTGCACGGTTCGTTCAGTGTTATTTGAGTCGCGCTGTACCCGGTCCGCTCAGCCCATCCTTCTACCCTGAGGCCCTGCAGCAAGGTTACCGACCCCCACACCATGTCTTAGTTGACCTGCTCCCTCACTCCCATAGGTTTCTTTTTCTATTTTTTCATGCTGTAATCATGCTGCAATACAACATCACCAGGTAGATCCTTCACTCCAAGCTCATTTCTATACTCTATTCACCGTTATGCTCGTCGCTGGCAACTGAACAGGATGTTAACTTATGCATGATTAGCGTATAGAAATACTGTATCCGCTTTTATGTAGGGGGCAAAGACACAAAAATTGCAACCCAGCAGTTTCGATTCGGACAGTGCCCTACTCGAATCTCTGCAGGAGCGGACTGTCTTGACATGTTTGTTGTGTAATTCAGTCCACTAGGGAAGCACTAGATTACGGCTTTTAACTAGACCAAAACGGCTTCGTTCTACGTGAGTGCCGGTCACCCGTGTACTAATCAGCCTATCATTCGACGCTGTATTGCTTTGTGCTGACAGCATCGTTACACGAACCATAAGCGACTCAATACGTACTGTATAAATGATTCTATTCAAGGATAAAGTTTTCATCATACATTTGAAGTCTTTGTGAATTTAACAATTCAGAGTAGGCCTATATGTGACCTGCTAGCACGTCACGGTCTGTGTGAACTGCTAGCATGTTACAGGTACCGCACCCAAAGTGCCCCCCGCCCACAAAAAAATTTTATAACTTTAACAAGCATAGAACGAAGCTAATACTTGCTGTCAACTCTATAATCTTATGCACACTTGCTTTATAATTAAGAAATGCATTAGTTATTGCAAGTGAACTGTTTATGGGAAAGGAATACGCCTAATACGAGTTTCAGGCACACATATTGACCCTTGAAGGACTAAGTTTCATGTAGTTCGTCGGTTGAATAAAAAATGGACAGGCATTTTGCAGCAGAGGATAGTAATTGGCCAAGGTTAAACTGGATGATCACCATCTATTTGCACCGCTATTTTAATTGTGTCAGTACCACCGCCCCCAGCCACTTGTTCTTTTCGTTAGTATAGTTAAGAACGTTTCAGATTGTGCATATATGTTCCTTTGTAAAACAGAGCCGATGGGCACTATTAGGCCTTTTGTTATTGCCTGTGATAGTGTTGATGTGGATGGGTCTTACGTTGCTCTTTGACAATATGAACTTTCCAACTGCGGTTTCGTATGGGAGGAGACCGATTCTAAAGAGTAGCCACGCAGTGTTGTGTTTCGACAGTACAAATATTAATTCTTGTAAACTGTTTGATATAGAATACAGTGCCATTCAGAAGTTATAAAATCCCCCCCTGCTGTTATAACACCTGCACGTTTCTTCCTTTACCGTCACTGCGAAAGGAACGACGCAGGGTCCTAGCCGGATCAACCCAATCCACTAGCACAACTTAACAAACTATTAATATTTTCGTTGTTATACCGTGCATGTTGTCGAGTCACTCAATTATTATACCAACCACTGCACATATATAAATTTATAAAATTTACACATTAAAACATTAAAAACGCTCCGACATGTTTTAATGTGTAAATTTTATAAATTTATATATGTGCAGTGGTTGGTATAATCATTGAGAAACTCTTACTAATTTGCCTTATTTCTCTTGGCCGCCCTGTAGCAGCATTTCAGGCAGTTCTTGCATGACCGCAGTATAAGGACATTTACGAAACTCAGATTTAAGGCTATCGGGTAGAACGTAGACTTTCTGAACGTGAAACCTGGTGGCACATAACGTGATATGAAGTGCGACTCGACTTGAGAAGTTGATCATCTTGACTCTGTGTTGTTGGGAGCTGAACCTGTGACGTTACTTTAATTTTTGTCTTGTCAAATTGAATAAATCCATACATTCTTCTCGTCCAGGACTGACGAACATGTGGCACAGGGAAAGATTTCCTTGGCACGCGGCATTCACTGCTTTCCAAATATTTTATATCTTTTGCCCGATCGGCCGTTCTATACTGTGAAGAATTTGTGTGTGTGTGTGTATGTACAAACCTGACTGCGTAGAGATTGTATTTGAATTGTCTTTGTTACCAAATAACATTGCGAGTAGATCATTTTTACACATCGGGAGTGGTGCGAAGTCTTGACAGGATATTTAGCAGTGGGGTGCCGGCCTGGCGGTGACTGGGCGAATACGAGACATTGGACAAAACGTTTTACAATCTTCTTTTCAAACAGGAAGCAGCAGCAGCTCCGGTTACTTCCACATTTTCTCCCTTATCGCATTCCTCGAGGAAGCCTTTATTAGAAATATAAAAATTATACCACGCATTAATTATACAATATAATTATATTATGCATTGATAATAAAGCAGTAATTAATTATAACTGTGGAATACTCCAAAAACGTTTTTGCTCTTCAAATTTCCCATTGGCGATTGAGAGAATTTCTTCGAAATTTATAGACAGTTTTGGCACGCGTCATCATAATGGTTCGCTAGCCCTATCCTAGTCACTTCGTTTTCAAAGTGTTTCTTCCCTCCAACCAGGTTTCATGCCGTTTTTAAACCTGGTCTTTTATTGCGAGTATTCAGTCTCTATGTGAGCTGTGGGCTAATTCTTTGTAAATTGGGATCCAGACCTAGGAAAAGAAATTACCTTGCTGTAGAGACATATTTTTTATCACACTGGAATGTGTGTGTGTGTGTGTGTATACTCACAATGGTGCTCTGCTTTTTTAAATTCAGGTTGGACAAGGTCAGTTTTCTGGTTATCGAGAGCTAAACAGCTATCCAGTGACTTGATGGACACTTTCTTGCATATGTTTACTTCTTTCGTGCACTTCGTTTTCAAGGTGTTTCTTCCCTCCAACCAGGTTTCATGCCGTTTTAAACCTGGTCTTTTATTGCGAGTATTCAATCTCTAAGTGAGCTGTGGGCTAATTCTTCGTAAATTGGGATCCAGACCTAAGAAAAGAAATTACTTTGCTGTAGAGACGTATTTTTTTTATCACACTGGAGAGAGAGTGTGTGTGTGTGTGTGAGTGTGTGTGTGTACTCACAACGGTGCTCTGCTTTTTTAAATTCAGGCCTGCGGTTGGACAAGATCAGTTTTCTAGTTATCGAGAGCTAAACAGTCGTCCAGTAACTTGTTGGACCGTTTCTTGCGTATGTTTACTTCTTTTCGTTCACTTCGGAATACCAAGAGGTCCATACATAAAGATACACCAGAAACTTAATTCCGCACGCTCGTCATCTGAATACACAGACCAATTACTACTAATGAGGTGTCTTTGGTGCCGCCCTCCTATCCTGTTTTTCACCTGAATTATTTGATACTTCTACCCCAATACTGAGAATATTAAAACATCCTCGAAGTGGTCCTCTTGTTTCGTTAACATTTGTTACAGGTTTATTTAACAGCATCTTCGCTTGTTTAGATTATGTAACGCCAAATGATTTAATGTTTGTGGAGAATGAACTGGATGTAGAAAGAAGCGGGTGTAGCATGATTTCAGAGTAAATATAACTTTTTTGAATGTGACGTAGTGTAATCTGGTAAAGGTGTACTAATATTTCGGAGAAATGTTCGTACGTTTCACCCAACAACAGCGTATATCAGAATTCGCTAATTCTCATACTTACTACATCTCCCCACAAACAGCGATGGTCATTCCGTACAGTCAGGACGCCTCTAATAAAACTGATACATCGAAGCTGCAAACTTTTTTTTTTTTTTTGGTGTTTGCTTCAGAGCAATGATGGAACGTGGAGTAGTAGAGGCGGGCATTGGTACCTTCCGTCTCATTAAGGAGACATCGTAGTTCAAACAATGACTGACCCGAGTTACTTTTAGACCGTTTACAGCAATTGCGAAAAGTAACAATTAACTTTGTCATGTCTCTCCATCCGTCCGCCCGCCTGCGTGGAACACCTCGACTCCTTTAGTGAAATTCTATATCGGGGATATAGAATACTAAATTTTCGCGACACATTTCGTGCACTCTTTTTAAAAAAATTGGCCAAAAATAAGGCACTTTACGGACATTCATCTTAGCGTATCGCCGTTTGTGACGTAAGTACACGTAATCTGTTGCTATGGTACGGAGAATACGAGAAGGACGGTAGAAGTAGATCGAAAATGCGTTACTGAGGTATGGAGGGGGAAAACGAACGAAAGTCTGCGATCGAATACAAATCTGACGCAAATATAGTGAGAAATCTCATTACACATGTTGTGTAGAACGTCTGAGGGCACATACAATATACCGGAATTGTCAGTATTTGCCCTTAAATTTTTTACGAATTTAAAATCTAGAGACATTCACAGAGCGTCGGCGCCAGAAGTGTTACGCTTTATATATATTACGTATTTCCTAACTCGTACGTTCTAGCCTCCTTGTCGCGCATAATTACTAATTTCTGCATTCGTTACAGCACTGCTGTCATGCGGACTTGGTTTTATCGTCTTGTATTTCATTCACAGATTACTGGCATGAATCCTTCGATAGCATGTTTAATTTTGTACTGCATTCGTACATATTTAACCCATATTGTACATTGTGACGCACAGAACGTTCAAATTATGGTTTCGAGTTACGTAGCACGAGCTGAGCAAGTCGTCGGTGCACCGACAAAATACTTCGCAAAATCGTGGACGATAACACTTAGAGGACATGTAACATACCCTAAATACGTAACTCTTTTGGTACGGAAAACGGGTAGCCGATACGGAATTGTGTATGAGCAAATAAAGACTCTTCAAACTGGTAACACTCATTTAAATTTTAGCGCATAATATTGTACGCTTCTGAATACTGCCCAAACGTACATGCGTATTGGTATGTCCCATTAACTTTTGAAAGCCTAGTGGTTAATTCGTGCACCACAACTTCAACATTCACAAATTCTCAGATTTACCCACGTAGAGTATGGGTTTTGTATGGATCTCAGAGGAATGAGCGATTATTTCTCTATACAGCGTTAACCGACTGGTTTTTATAACCGAGATGGGGAGTGTTTTCTGCGCGGCAGGAGCTGGGTCTTTAAATAAAAGAGATTGTGTTTCGTCCTTAAAGGGCCCTTCTTCACAGGCGCGCCTATTTTACTGTTTTTCTCACATACACTTTGTAATGTACGCCGACAGGCCTGACAAGTTCCGTTTCCTTATACAAATTCTACAAAACTGCCATGTGAAAGGATACTCCTTTTTTTCTGTAGCGAAAATCCTTATAAACCTAAACAAACATGTTATACTTCTATATCACATCAAGGCTGCTAAGCTTACTAATTTTACTGCTTCTTTCTTACGTTTATTTTATAATGATCGTTGAGAGATGCGACATTTTTCATAAACTGACATGGAATTCTTTCTAGCAGCATACGACAAAGATGAACTGGGACAGGTTTTTCTCCCTAACCTTCGGGGTTTCCCTGTCCGTGTCATTCTCCCAATGCTCGGTATCCTTATGTAATTGATTTACCGCCATTGTACACGATCTTAGCAATTGACCAAGTCGTTAAGTAAGACATTGTCTCACTGAATAAATGCACATATTGGGACAATGGGGAATTCGCTATACTCCTAAAACTAATGTACGAAGTTTAAAGATTTGACCTTTTTAGGCCTTAATGCTTCATCAACAGGTACCGAGCCAGCCAGACGAGAAAAATTCGTCTTACTTACACAGTGCACTTGTAGACCAGTGATAGGTGAACTTCGCCTTTATTGCTGCGATATTAGATATATCAGGTATAATTGTAATGGAATCCAAGAACCGCTTTTTGCTCGATACGTCGCACATAAGCGTCTGTTTAACAACATTTTCCTCTAGATGTTGTTCCAGAATCAAATAATCTATGTCGTAGCATGATTTATGACTCCGATTTTCCGGTGTTAGTCCTTACATAATGTCACTGAACGTAATCCAGCAAATTTAAGTTGACAAATTCCACACGGCTTTTTATAGTGATTTACATGAGACCTAGGTCAGACTCCGTACGTGTAAACATAAGCAATGAATTTACAACTAGCAACAGCTGCTCCCATGAAAGCAACTTAAGCTCCTTTCGTAAGCACGTGTACCTTGTTACTGTTACTGTTACTGTTACCAGCACCGTGTATTCGTTTCCGACATCCCAAATTTAAACTCTATTCTTAAGAACCTGAGAATCGTAGCTAACAACCCCTCACGAAAAACTGCCCACTGATCTTAGCAATTAACCAACTTAATGCACAAATTGTTTTATAATAAGTTTATTATATGCCTCTACATGTTTCGAGCATTATGTGCTCATCATCAGGAGGTCAAAATTGTGTTATACAGCATCTGGTATCATCACACCTGTAGGTGGCCGTCCGGTGCACAGGTTGAGAGAGGACTCTCCTCTCTCAACCTGCGCACCGGAAGGCCACCTACAGGTGTAATGATACCAGATGCTGTATAATACAATTTTGACCTCCTGATGATGAGCACATAGTGCTCGAAACATGTAGAGGCAATCTATCTGTCTGTTTTTTTAACAGCTGTCGCCGTTTTCCGGAAACCAAGCGCCATTCCTCTCTGTTTCTCCATTGATTTGGTTCTAAATTTGTTGTCATGGCTGCTTGTACTCGTTCCATCCACGTTTTTCTTGGACATCCTCTATTCTTATTATAAAACAAGAATTTGTGCATTAAGTTGGTTAGTTACTAACATTATACTGAGATGCACGGTCAGCAAAACATAAAAAAAAACTGCGCACTGATTAATTTGGGCATTTAATCTACTACGCAATCTTTTACTACAGAGAAAACAGACGGTTCCTCGGTTCACAAGATGTTGCATGCAAGCGCTACAGGAACAGTGGTCCTTGATAAGGTTAGTGGCTTTCAGACTGTCACTGCTTAATATCTACAGTGAGTAATCGGACACTCGACTGTCGGAAGCTAGTTTAAGCTGTTAAAAATTCTTTTGATAAGGTAGGCCTAACATTCAAAACATCCATGTTGTTTTTACCTGTAAGTCTGTAAGCAAATATGGCTATCAGATATTCTTGTCATTTCGCCCACTGATGATGAGGGTAATACCTTGTTTCGAAACGTCGGGAACAGGTATTCAGTAATGCGGTGTCATACGTCGGAACGAAGGAAGGAAGGAAGGAAGGGTAAACATTAGTTTTCCCTTCCTTATGTATAACCACCTTAGTAAGACTGACTATGAAGATACAAGCATTATGCTTCTACGAAACATCGGTAACGAATTATTAGTCGACATGGTGTAACATCCCCGACGACTTCAGTTTTCAGGAACTCCTTTGTTAGTACCTCGAATCTAGCGCAACTCAGTTAACTGTTCAGAATGACTGTTTTTATATATATATATATATATATATATATATCTTCTGACCAGCTCGTGCTGTCTTCAATCTCTCATTGGGCCACTGATATCTCGTGTCGTCATAGTTTTGTGACTTACGCCGTTCTAACTACACACCGATCCATTACAACAAACGCATCGTCCCGAAAGGTAAAACTTCATAAACAAAATAACTGATAGCGTGAAGAGGCTTCACGCTAGACAGAATCAATCTATGACAATACCAGTGTACACGAATTGCATGTAATAACAGCGACCAAAAATTTTCCGACATCAATTATTCTTTGTTATTTTTCCATACACCCAATAATAACAACAACAGCTCCATTCTCTGAAAACCTGATTTTCGCTTGTGTCTCCTTTATCAAATTGCCTCCATCTCCCTCGAACCATCCATAATGTCACCTCGTTTCCAATAAACTGGATCCTTTAAGAGGAGAAGCTACTCGTTTTAAGTGGAAAACTTTGACCTAAGCTTTGTTATTTCTTTACACCCCAAGATGCACTCATTTTACCACAACCTATTCAGATGCTAATGACAAGCATTTCTTTTGAAAGACCATCAAAGTTTCCTGTTAGTGAGGCTGATGCAAGTGCCAAAACTTATTTCTTATGGGACTGGAGTGTACTATGTCTATTATTTCGGGCAAATTTGCTGACAACCCTATTAGGCAAATCCTGTAAAGCGTGCGCTGGGGTTTACACTCGACGCTCTGCCGCTGAGAAAATAATAACGTAGCAACATCGCAACAGCATCACCATCATCACCACAGCGATAGTGTATATATGATGTAAGGGGTTAGAAGGAAAAAGAGGGGAAGAGATTTAGACAGCCCCCTGAGGTTATGAAAGGGTGTTTTAATCCCATGAGGAAAGGGTGGCACGATGATGACAATCCGCCCACCCGATTCCTCATGCCCCTCTTTCTAAGGCTACTTTCGGTATTTTATTTCATTTTCTGTAACCACAAAGGCACTATAAAATGCGCATGCACTTCATCATGCGTCAATGACGTACTTCGCATTTTACAAAGTCTGAGCAAGTAAAAAAAAACATCCAACGAGCAAGCTTTAACGGACGGGCATGTTTCGAAGATCTGCAGGTTCAAAACATGTGACAGTTCTTTAGTTTTCAGAAATGTCGGTGCAGATGTTCTGATTTGGTGCCTCAAGTTTTGTAAAATAAACACTGCGTAAAAGATAAGGAAACCCAGAAACCTGATTGTGCAGCCGTCTATAATGTGTACATTTACGTAGTGTCATTTTGCGCAGTTAAACTACAGGGTGCGTATAAATTATCGGAGGATTTTGCGAAACCATATTTTCACAAATACTGAACAGAAATGCATGATGTTACTACCATTTGAAAGAGGAATGTTTGCAGTTTCATAGTGACCTTAAATTCATGCGATGTGCGCCCCTCGTGTGACACGGCAGACGTCCAGGCGATACTCCCATTCCCGCCAAACCCCCTCTAACATGTCTTGCGTGACGTTCCTGATTGCGGTGTTGATGCGCTTTCGCAATTCTGGTAGTGTCTTTGGAAGTGGTGGGACGTAAACACTGTCCTTGATGAAGCCCCACAGGAAGAAATCACACAGTATCAGGTCTGAAGTTATGGCGTAACGAAATCCTCCGATAATTTATAAGCACCCTGTATGTATATGTATGTATGTTCGTATGTATGTATGCATGTATATATATGTAATATCAAGAAACGTGAGGTCGTTAAGTTTGTTGTGCGTCTGGGTTCGGTTTTGATTTGAACAACCTGTACTTTTATTTAAGAACAACACACACTTCACAAAATGCTTTCGACTGTCAGCTAAACATGGATTATGGATTCATTACGTCATCAGGTCGCTGTAGTATACAGTAAAGGCAGTTTTAATATTTCACTGAAACTGCGTTGGTGTGAATAAGGTGTCTGGCTACAGGCCGGCAGACTAAAGGAGGTTTTCCCTTCGTCTGTTTGGTCCAGACCAACTCGATGGCCACTCAGCATCTTGTTCTGTATTTTGGGTTATTTTTACTGGCAGAGACAGGCTTAAAAAATCAACATAAAAGTTTATACACCCCATATACGTCAAAATGGTAAAGTTTTCGGCCCAGGGTCAAATCTCTTTCATTATACAACGCGAAGTACTAAGAAAAAGGGGAATACAATTTTCTTTTTCCAACCGGAGCTTTTTTATGAATTATTTTTAATTTCGACTGATTTTCGTTTTGTCGTATTATGTTCGCAAATAGCGGAACCTCCTGTACTGTGGTAACCGCATAACTTGAATATAAGCTCAACCTTTACCGTGTAGTGTCCGCAAATAGCGGAAACCCCTGTACTGTGGTAACCGCATAACTTGAATATAAGCTCAACCTTTACCGTGTAGTGTTCGCAAATAGCGGAACCCCCTGTACTGTTGTAACCGCATAACTTGAATATAAGCTCAACCTTTACCGTGTAGTGTCCGCACATAGCGGAACGTCCTGTACTGTGGTAACCGCATAACTTGAATATAAGCTCAACCTTTACCGTGTAGTGTCCGCACATGGCGGAACGTCCTGTACTCTGATAACCGCATACCTTGACTGTCAGCTCAACCTTTATTAACCGAAATTCCACTGCTCCCTCAAATTGCTACAACCCACCGGACTGCTTGTTGCCTACTAACATTCATGTTTCTTCAGCTACTTCTATATAAGCGCAAGCCATCAATAAAGCTATCAAGTAAACTATTTCCTTTATTTATTATTGCTTTCTTTTTCCCTCCCTCCTTGAAAACCAATCGTGTAAGATGGATGAGCGGGTGGGATGAACTAATCTTTCACTTTTCAGCTTTGCTGCGTGCATTCACTACAGTATTCATCCACCGATGGCGGTAAAGAAAATGGGCCTGAACGGAGCTGTGACAGGGGAGTAAGAGGCGGGAAAAATTCGTAGCAGGAAATCCCACGGAGAGAGCTTTGTGGGCAGATTAAAATACAGGCACGAGAGGACATGGAGATGTAGACAGAGTGAGGGTAGGGAAAGGTGAGAATCGAAGTGACGGAGGAAACACCCATCGTTCAATCATCGCTGTTTCTCAGTCATGAGTTCCAATACCAGCAATGCAGCAGGAGTGGTGTATGTCAGTTTACAGACACATTAAGTTACAAGCCATCATTTCATTTTGGATACTAATAAATGACCTTGTAAAGTTCAAAGGTCACTTCTCGAATAAAAGTGAAAAAGAATCAAAAGCAATGAAACTGAGCACAACTTCAGGAAGGGAACAATCTGCTTCTTAAAACTTCGCACTTTAATGTGGAGTCTTCAAGTTTTTTAATCTCGTCAAAAGAAAGAAAGCTTGGCCAGTTTTTATCTTATAGAACTTTCCTTTAATAAAATAATCACGCGAGGAGAGGTTACGAATTATTGATGGAATTGACTTCAGTACTAGAAAGAGAAAATGAAATTTATTTATTTCTGGTCGTATAAAAATGGCTAAATCAAATTATAAAGTAACCAACCAGCAAGTGAACCAAACTGTCAGCTGTCTCTCTGGCAGTATGACTGGACGCCCAGCACTTGTTCCGACCCTGAGACAATTCTTTCACCTCATATCAGAAAAAAGTTCTCCCTTACTCACTCCATGGTGCAGAGTCCTTCTTGAGAAGCTAACTCGTTTGCAGCTAGTCAAGAAGTTTCCCGCATTTCACAGAACCCCAAGGTTCATTACCGCACTCACAAGCGTCCGCCACCTGTCTCTATCCTGGGCCAGTCCAATCCAGTCCATATACCCACATCCCACCTCCTGGAGATCCATCCTAATATTATCCACCCATCTACG
>Ga0123354_10016646_pt1 | contig 11520 bp, 7 predicted proteins | sample TergutLab28metaG_2_FD_97872 | JGI IMG/M metagenome (GOLD analysis project Ga0123354, IMG submission 97872) | Labiotermes labralis P4 segment gut microbial communities from Petit-Saut dam, French Guiana - Lab288 P4 | ecosystem: Host-associated > Arthropoda: Insects > Digestive system > Gut ... | reverse complement strand
TGGATCCTGTACCCACTGCATTTTTGCCCGCTTCCTCTGATCCAAAAAACCTAAACATTCTTCATCAAACCAGGGTTTATGCTGTTTCCATTCGTGCATACCTAGACTCTCTTTTGCCGAGATATAGTTAGATACATTTGTTTTATTTCCTTTTTGGTATAAGGGATTTATTATAGAGAATTTTAATCCATCAGGGAAAATACCCTTAATAAGAACTTTATCACATATATAATTTAGGGGACAGCTTATTTTTAATAACTTAGTGGAAATTTCATCATAGCCATGTGAATTCTTTGATTTAAGTGACTTAATTATTTTTCAATTTCAAACGTTTTTGCGAATTTTTGCTTCATTTTAGTGTATGTTGATTTATAAATTTGTGATATATATTGTAAGGAGCTATTAATATAGTGAATGTTAGGATTATATTTTTGTGTGGGGGGCGTTATTATTAATGATGTTAACGTTATCAGCTATTGACAGAAAATATTTATTAAAGGCATCAGCAATGAGTTATTGGGTATTACTAATCCTACCATCAGTATTTAAAGATTCAATTGCAGCAATGCTTCTTTTCTACGTGTTTCCAAATTTACTATCCTCCATGTTTCTTTTAATTTTCTTAATGGAATTGTTATCGGATTATCTCAATATAATCTTCCAGCTTCCTTAATAGCACTGGCCAGTATTCTATAGTAAGATTTGAATTTTTTTAAATTGGATTATTACTATATCTGCTTGCGATGCAGTTCCCTGTTTCGTTTACGGTAAGTTTTCATACCTATTGTTATTCAGGTATTATTTCGCACTACGTGATTAGAGAAGCCGGTTTTAGGCTACAAGGCCGAAGCCACGAAAATGATGATAAATTTACAGTTCTTAAATCTCTGCAATACAATTCCAATACAACACACCATTTACTACAAAGAGAAACATATGTACTTACGTACGGCTTGGATAATTTCAATACGAATACTGCCTCACACACCCTGATAGTGGCATACTGTACGAATTTTCTTTCTCATTTTACTACAGTTTTTGTGTCCTTCATGCTCTTAAACCGTCATTACACCATGTACACTACACTCCTTTCCGTAGAATGTTTAATAGCACGATCTACTGCACAGTACGTCAAAACACAACTTCTTACCTTCTTCCTTCCCGAAAATGAGAATTGCGCCTGCTTTCTTGTTACGTTACTAATTCATTTCATACTGCAGTATGTAATACCACGGATAAGAGATATACCAGTACATCAACACAAACATTGCCTAACTGCCATCTTTCGGCAGTGATGTGCAATTGCAATAAAGTGAGCGATTTGACAGGTAAAATAGAGGAGTGATATACTATACACACAGGTAACAATACACATTCTGCTCAGAACTCCGCCTACAAGGGTACACGAGATGTAGATTGTGAAGATAAAGAATTCCTGGAAGAAAGAAAAACGACCAAGTATGACAATCCAACATTCAGAAATTGTATAGAAAATAAATTGAGAAATTGTGGGTCACTCGAATTGCCACTAAATAATATATACTGGTAAATAACTGAGCGTGTAATCCCAGGTGGTGTGACACAGTGGCAAAGTCACTGTGTCACACGTTTCCCTCTGAACTTGACCCAGACTGAACTGTGGAACCCAACCGAATAAAGCAGAAACTGGTGGGTTTCACGTATAAGATTCGACAAATTATTTTATACAGCCTTCACACTGCTACAGGTAGGCAAAATTGTCGCTATGGACGCCATGAAAGGGCAGAGAGTAAGGTAGTTACAATATCACAGGACTAGCGCAAACGAGGGGCTTCCTGACGAGTGTTTCTTGGATGTGCGATACGCGGCAAAAAATAAATAAAGAAATAGAAAGAAAAATTCAAACTCTTATGTTTTTCTCAGATTTCAGAGTTGGATTTTGTGCAGACGGTGTGTGCGTTATACTGGTCAAAGCGTGGACTCTGTTGAATCGGTTGTGCTATGCGTTCTGTTAATAAGAACTAGGTCAGAAAAAAAGCCGACAGTCTCCTCGTCCAGATCTTCAACTCGGTCATCCGTGCCCAACACTTTCCAGCAGTCTGGAAGCAAACCCGAGTGATATCCATCCTCAAAGGACTCGGCACTGCCCTCCTCCTATCTGTCCATTAGTCTGCTGGAAACAATTGGTAAACTATTTGAAACGATCCTATCAACCAGGATCCTAAATGAAGTAAGCGAGCGAGGGCTGATGCGAGACGAGCAACTTGGGTTTAGACCCAGGAATAACACATCCTTGTAGTTGGTCGCCTCGTTGAAAGAATGACAAGAAACTTGGGCGAAACGAGGATCACTGCTGCGGATTTCCTCGACGTGGCCAAAGCCTTCGATACCGTTTGGATCGAAGGCCTCCTTTCCAAGCTAACGACCCGAACTTTCACGTCTACCTGGTCCAAACCATCTCATTACACCTTCGGAGTCGGACGTAAGAAGTGTCCTTCCAGACGGCCACATCACCTCATCGTGCCATGCGGGCCGGGGTGGCGCAGGGTGGTTTGATTTCCCGTCCTTTTCAGTCTGTATATCAACGACGTGCCTACAACCTCGCAATACGTCGAGCTGCCCTCTATGCGGACGACACGGCCATCATAGCAACGTCCCGCAAGCCTACATTGCTAGTCAGCTACCTGTAATCCTACCTTAAGGACCTCCAACGGTGGCTGAGTGAATGAAGAATCGCCATAAATGCCTCGAAAATAACCGCGATAATCTTCGCGAGAGCCGAACGGCGTTTTATCCAGCCCCGACCGGTAACACTTTTCGGGGAACCAATAGAATGGGTTGACATAACTCGTCACCTGGGAGTGACCCTAGATACACGGTTCACCTCACATCGATCAGGTCAGATAGAAAACTGCACAGAGCATGGGTATGCTGGGTCCCCTCCTGAACATGAGAAGTGATCTCTCCATCAGAAACGGTGACCTGATATATAAGCAGCTCGTCCGCCCCATGATGGATTACGCGTACCCCGAATTGAGGTCCGCCGCCCGCACCCACGTCCGGATGCTGCAGGTGTTACAAACCAAGTGTCTTCGCCTTGCTACGGGTGCACCCTGGTACATTAGTAGCAGGCATATTCACGAGTCTGTGAGTTAGTAATAAGGGGCCAGGGATAGCACCCCCACCACCGACCCTATGACGTCACAGTTGGGTATATCGTCACATGGAAGATCTACCCATTTATAAACAAGTTGAAATGTAAATGGTATTCTTACTGATCCCTCATACGTAACGGCCTGTACTGCTCTCATCGCCTGAATGGTGGTTCTGCTCACACTTTTCACTTCTGGCCTACCTTCAGGTCAAACTGCTTTGTCTTTTCAGATTTCAGGGTGCCTTCGTCAAGGTCTCCAATCTGATGGTGGCACAGGAACTCCTATATTGGGCCTGTAATTACTATGGTATGGAAACCTAGGAGTTCGATACTTGTCACAACTTGTATTTTATTACGCAAACTTGTTGCTGGATATATTGAGATTAACATAAAATTACGAAGAAGTTTGGCATTGATCCTGCTCCAGCACCCCGCCTTCACATTGAAAATATTACTAGACATTTTTGGCTCGTCCTATTAACTACGCGGTGGTAAAAATGTGAAATATTACCTGCTAACAGGCGACGGCAACGCTTTTGAAAGCTTATGAGTTACTTCTCCGGTGTTCTCTGAAAACAATTTTTGTGTTCGTGTATACCAGTAACTCTTGACTGGCCACTTGAGACACCTGAATTTCTGTATGTCCAGTCGTCTCATTTATATTTGCACCCATGATAAAAAGAAACTCTGACGTACTACACAGGCTTAGTACTTGTTTCAAACTGGAAGCAATTATCTTGGAAAGAATCCTTGCTTACTACTTCCCAAGCCACATAGTAGATATGGGGTTGCTGCTTTGAGTTTGAACCTCCAAGCACTACAATCGGATGTTGAGGGCCGCAAGTTTCTAAGGGTATCTGACCATTTTTTTCCCTCAACAGTCACCACCGTTAAGAGATGTAAGTGAACGGCCAAGAATAACTATGATATTCTGGAATCATTACTGCCTCTGGTCTGCCACACTGTTTGACATGTTCAAACATGCTGTCAGTGGCAATTATATGACAGGGGAAAATGTGTACTTATACAGCATATAAACAAAATAGTAGTTTGGCATACCTTTTATTTATATTTTAATTAAAATGCATTAATACAATTTTAATCACAAAATTAACATCTTTCAAATTTAATTATGAAGAAATGATAATTCTCAAATAACTTACTACCAAATGACTCTACACTGGTTGAAAATTTCAATTCAGACTATGAACAAAATTAATATTCAACTGGCGAATAATCTGAATTGCTTAACGCAGGTTCTTCAGAGTGAAAATACAAGGGAACAGTAAAAACTAATCTATTTATTTGTTTTCCTTTTAGTATTTAGGAAACTGAAAATGATAAAATATAAAGTACAACTGCTGTGAATACAGAAAGATGCAATGGGTTCTAAACAAACACTTCACCATCACACTGCACAATGAAAACTAATAACCGCCTCAGGTTCCAATTACATACAAAAACTGATATGAAACATTACGACACACAGTAAAAGTCATAAACACCTACATGCAAGATATTATTTTATTATGTAAGGTACAAAAAATATAACTTTGTTCCACTTTTGCTGTACCAGATATGATGGTCAAAATGCCTAATTCTTAATGTATTCAAATCCATCTTAAAACAAGAAAAGATTGGGAGAGGTACAATGTATCACTTGGTATTGATTTTTTTAAATATTCCACTGAGTAACAAATTTGAGGTAAAGGCAACTACCAAGTCAGACTCTGTACTTCATGGATAATGGTACAGTGAGACTGTATGGGATGGTCCACAGCAATATGACACTGAGGGAATACACACTTAAGAGTAACATTTAGTTGACAAACTCCAATATGTCCACAGTTAAAACTCCTCAAATGCTTTGGGCTATAACCTTATCATCAGTGTTCAGTTAACAAGTTTATTTCATTTACCACCAAGAATATTTCGGACATGAGTCAAGTCAGAAAAATGCTTATTACTTAATATTTCAGCTTCAACTGAACGTCGGAGCTCAGACACGTCTGGTAACTTTGCACAAGACTCAACATTCAGAAGAGTATAGAAGAACTGCTCCCACAGGTGTCGTTTGGTGTACCTGAATCAAACATTGTGATGTATAACTTTACTGAGATTCAAATAACAAATGTAAATGTAATGTATACCTCTAAAACAAACCTGTCAGTGACTGTTAATACATCTCAAGTGTCCTTAATTCACCATTAATATCATTAAGAAACTTTACACAAAGTAGTACCTCAGACAAGAGTAAACACTTGTTTCCAAGCCCCCCCCCCTCTCCCCCCAAAAAAAGTTCATACGTGGATCATACAAGTACAGAGAATTCAGCCACCCTTAAAATACATGTACACAGGTACAGTGAACACAAAACGTTTAACTGATCCAAATTATTTTCTTCTTGTTCAGCCTGGTTTCTTTAGGGTTTGGTCTTTACTCTAATATTGGCATACAGGTGTTATGAGGATCAGGTGGCTAGTATGAACAGTGGAGAGCAAGACTTATCTCAGGGGATGTAACGTGGTAGGTGTTAGGTGGTGCATGTACAGCTGTAACTGTACATGAATTTATATCAGTAAATTGAACGCTGAACACTCTAAACAAAATTATGTCACTTAAATGATCAAATAATTGATAACCAAATATACTTAATGAATAGCACCAATACACCATCTTGAATCTACTGGCACACCCCGCAGTTTGGAGTGCAGGACCTCACCTGACTGTGTCTGTGTTATCTGTATTTCCTTCCCACCACTAGCACAACAGTCTGATTTATCTCCCTTTTAATGACATTCACGACCCCAATGTCTCAAATTCTCTTGGACATAGGGTGCCGACCGCGATAAACCTCTCACTTCCACACACTACTTCCATTCTCCTCACTAGGACCAAAGTGTACGGTTACAGTGTATATAAATTCTGCACACATAATATTCTATATTACTGATTAAAGTCAGACAGTGCCAGTTACTACATGCCCCATTAAACCCTTGCTTACTCACACTGTAGATCACAAAGGTGCTGTAACACTGCCTTATGCTGTTCGAAATGCATGTGTGGAAACTGAAGGCAGTGCAGTCAGAATGTAGCATCATTTCCCAACCACCCTTTGACAGATAAACAGTGAGTTTCTTATCTCTACCTATGATCCATGGTGGAAACAGACTGGGAGACTGATCTTATAAAGGACAGCAGTATTACACATTCTGCGTTGATAGCAAACTGAACAAATACGAAACTACGACTGTCACAAGACGTGGTTAATTTCAAGTGGATGAAAAACTCATTCCACTATGAAATTTTTGTGCTCCTTGGGTGGGATATCCTTTCAAGCACAGAAGGTATTAAAATTATAACATATGAGGTGCTAGCCAAAAATTCGGGGAATTTGACCACAAACAAGTTTCTTACCGTAACTCCTAGTTTCCACCGCCTCCTTCGAAGTAGTACCCTTGGGCATGTATAGTGATCCCAGCATGTTTCCCATGATTTCATGCATCCCTGGAAGTTCTCAAATGCGAGTGTGTCCATAATCTCTTGCGATTCTGTGTGGACTTCCTCAAGTTGTGTCAAAATGACGCCCTTTCAACCATAATTTCATTTTGTGGAATAGGAAAAACTCGCAGAGGGCGAGGTCAGGCGAATAGGAGGGTGGGGAATCACTGTAAAGTCTTTGGAAGTCAGGAAATGTTGAACAACAAGTGATGTGTGAGCAGGCGCATTGTCATGGTGGAGAAACCAATTGTTTTTCTTCCACTTGTCTGGACATTTGCGCCGTATGCCCTCCCTCAGCCACTTCAAAACCTCAGAGTAAAACTTGTCATTGATGGTTTGATCAGGGAGTATGAATTCCTTGTGGACAATGCCTTGGATGTTGAAAAAAACGATCAACATGGACTTGACCTTGCTGCGAACTTGAGCGCTTTTTTTGGCTGTGGTGAATTTGGTGACTTCCACTGCAAGGACTGCTGCTTAGTGTCAGGGTCATAACCATACACCCATGTTTCATCACAGTTATGATACTGGAGATAAAGATGGGGTTGTCTCTGGCTTGTTGTTTGAATTCCACGCAGACAGAAATGCAATGGGCCTTCTGGTTGTCACTCAGCAGTCTTGGCACAAATCTCGCAGAAATGCGTCTCATGTTCAATTTGTCCACAAAAACGTGCTGAATGGTCCCATATGACAGTCCTACTATCTCACAAACATTGTGGATAGTTTGCCTATGATCTGCAAGGATAGCCTCATGAACTTTTACTATGTTTGCCGGTGTTGTGCTTGTCGACGGTCGTCCAGAACATTCGTCTGTCCTTGAAGCGTTTGTACCATATAAAAGTTTTGTTTTGGCTCATGGCATTATCTCCAAAGGCTTCCTGTAGCATTCGGTGGGTTTCTGCAGCAGTTTTTTTAAAAGACTGAAACAAAATTGGATGCAGATTCTTTGCTTCTTAAAATCTGTCATATCAGTTGTAAAAAAATTGCTGGATCACTAAAACATAACCTCACAAAAGCGCACTGAACTTAACACGTCCTCTCAGCTTGACAACTGTTGGTACACTGATTCACAAAGCGTACTGCTAGCCACATCTAGCGGCGGAAGGGCATATGACAAGTGGTTTGGTTGCAGTTTATATTCCCCGAATTTTTTGGTAGCACCTTTTATACATCAACCATATGAGAAAGATTTGGTATTAAATTATTCTAACATCTGAGGTGGGAAAACTTCATAAGCAGGTTTCAATGTATATTTATTCTTACTCAAGAAGACAATACAGTATCATGAAGTTCCCTGTCACTAAGGTAACTTCCAGCACTGAAATTCATTACTGCTATGTGCAGTTCCAGAATGCTCTACTGTGATCTGTGATGTCAGAATGGAACTGCATTCGGAATGCTACACTGCACAATGCTATAAATGATGAAAAGATTTTTGTTAGGGTTTACACCTTCATAAATGTGTCGATACACATGAAATTGCTGACCAACCTAGAAAATGCTTTACCAATGGAAATAATCAGTTTCATTCAAAACAGTGTATATCAAATGGTTTTCAAAACAACCACAAACAGAAAACTGGAAGAGCCAGAAATTAATGGATGTATGCAATTGCAATGAAAGAATTGTATACTGATAGAAGAGTAATTTGTGATAACACGTGGAGAAGTCTAAAACAACAGCCAAAGAAATTCCAGTCAACCTTCTGCCTGCATTTATGGTGACTGTTTTGTCAGTTTTCTGCTGAGCAGCACAGCACTGAATGTTATAACTTCTCCAGCTATCAAAGAATTATATGCAAGCATTCATATACAAAAGGCCACATTCCAGACAAACAGGTAATAATTTTAAATATGTAGCCCGAAATGCAATGATGCCTTGAAGCCATCTTGCGCATTTATTTCCTGCCCTAGACAGCTTGCATTATGAGCTCTGGATAATTCAAACCAAATGGTATAATTTGACAACTGAGAAACAAGATTCAGTGCTTCAAGAGTGCGAAGAACACAGGAAGAAAGGCAACCTAGCAGCACACACATTTCTTCCTCTGCCTCCAGGCACAGTTCTTTGTGCTCCTCTCTTTCATGCAAAATTATGGCAATTGGTGAGTGTTGCTCATTTAATGCCAATAGTGCACAACCAGTCATTCTGCTGCTATTCATCATACTGTGGAATTTCCATATTTTGTGTGGCATCATCGCCATTATTCACGTACCTTACCCATACAGCAAAACAAGTCAGCGGAATACCTTCCTATTACACTAGCTTGTAATTATGTAACATCTATCTATATATTATAAAATATCTCACACTCTCATACTCCTATTATTACAAGATGGTGAATTACTAACTAAAACCTTCTATGTATACCATCCAATCAAATATAAACACACTCCTGTTACAATAACTCATATTTATGTACATTTAAACTAGGGGTGCCTATGATTGTAATTGTACACATTTTGATTGGTTCTGTTATTTCTCACAATTGCAATGTACATAAATTTTATATTTCACATCCCTGAAGATGGCCACATGGTTGGCCAAAACATGTAGGCATTCATTGTGTATATAAATTAATTTCAATATACTTGTGTGCTTTTGCTGGCACAATTATCGTATATATTCAAATAAAGAATGAATCATGGATCACAAAGTCCAAAATAATTGAGCACATATTTTCTTTATTGTAATATTTCAGCATTAATACCTTCAAGCAGCAATCAGTGTATGTCAGAGTGAGAACTACAAAATAAATTGTGTTCTGAAAATAATAAATATTTGAAGCATTTAGCTTGAAGAATTTGCACAAGGTAAAATATTCTGAATGGTATTAGTTGGAGTCAATATATCAACACTTGTAAAACTGACATTCAGTGTTAATAGCTCACCTCCAGTAAACCATGCCAAGAGTAAGCTGTAACCATGCAAACTATGGGGAACAAACTGTTCACAAATTTTTCTCTTAACCAAGGCTGATAATTATGGACCTTATTAATTCCTTACTCACATTTAGATCACTTGTCATCTCTCTTGAGTGTCAATGAACTGTATCTTGCAAGGAAATTGCACACTGTCCAACAGTTCTGGGTTACGGGTTGTGTATGGTGCCTAAGGGAGGACCACTTTTCACATCCTTGCTACTTTTTCAGAACACTCAAACCTCTAAAATGCCTGTGTTCAGGACTAAGACATACCCTAGTAAGCTGTACATTTTTTATATGTTTCAATTGGGTTATTCCGCCAGTTGACACAAAATTGAAAGCTGATACACTCTTCTACTTTCAGGTTCAAGACAGCACAATCAACATAATGCCCAAAGTACATCCATACAAAACAATGCAGTAACACTTCGTCAGATCTTACTGGGACTGCCAAGGTCACACTTTAATGCATCTTCAGCAGCCTGTCATGTTTTCACTTATTTCAGTCTCATTATGTTTTTGCTGCAGTGTGTAACTATTACGGTGACTGTGTCTTACAATACCATACACAACGATAAAAGTACCAAGAAACATGTCACATCTATACAAGGAATATAATGAAATTATACTTTCAAATTTATTGCACATGCCACATACTTATTTGAAATCTATGATGCAATATGGATTCTTACCTTGAGATTGATTGCCGTATAAACCATCGACCATCACTTTCCTTACAGACTTTCATATACTGGTTAAAATACACACAATGCATTGTACCAGCAATTCCATATAGATCTATCTGTAATATCAAAACATATATATCAAAGTTAAAACTACATTGAAACTGAACATTGGGACTTCTCATAACTTTGCTGGTGTTTGCCTACAGGAAGAGATGAAAAACCTGGAAAAGGGAAGAATCTATCGACATTTTGAAACACAGAGCACTTCCAAATCGTATCAAAGACAAACATGAAAGAAAGAACCGGAACTGCATAGAATATCACTGATTTATGAAATCCAAGAAAGCTTAAAATCATGCCTGTAGCACTGCAGTAGTATGCTGCATTAACCCAAATAAGAGACAATATTTTTTACCTCATTCATCATCTGAAAAGCAGTCAGTCACCTTTAACCATGCACACAGTTAGACACGTTGCATGAATAAGACTACATTTCTCTATTTGCCATGGATTGGTGCTGCTACAGTAATTATACACATGACTTAATACTTCTCATTTCTTAATTAATGTATCCCCAGCTCATTTGAAGGCAGATTTCTCAAGTGAGAAACTTTTAAAATATTCTGTAAAAGTCATGGGTGATCTATGTCAGAAGGAAAGGTACAGCAGCACCTACAATTCCAAAATCAGTGAGTTGCACATCTATGTTAAAATTATTGTGCTCAAACACGCAGAAGGAAGCAAAGTAACAGCTGTGCTATAGAACCGTAATTACATGTCACAGAACAGAATGTACAATTTGGACGGTAGAAAAGGTGAGGGCCTATTAATAATGGGAAAAAACTGAACCCAAAGAGCATTGTGTGGGACCAAGAAATATATACAAAGATCTTCACTTACCAGACAGACAATGTGAATGAAGGCAATGGGCAATTTTGTGGCAGGATTTCAAAGGGGTCATGATAAGGCAGTAAGATATATACATCAAAAAGGGTTAGTTCATTATCAGAGAACTACATTAGTGCAAAAACTTCCACCATACTACCTTGAAACCTTTTGCAATTTTTCTTCTTACTGATTTGGTTTCCATCTCCTTCAATATATAACTAGTTCCAATTAGCATACTCTTACTACTCTTACTCATAATCAGAGGCACACCCAAGGGAGTGGGCTGGTGGGATGCCTGCAGCACCCCCCCCCCCCCAAAAAAAACTTTTAAAACACATTTTTTTTAAACATGATATTAAACATTTTCAGTGGTTCAACTTTAAAACAC
>Ga0123354_10016645_pt1 | contig 11520 bp, 8 predicted proteins | sample TergutLab28metaG_2_FD_97872 | JGI IMG/M metagenome (GOLD analysis project Ga0123354, IMG submission 97872) | Labiotermes labralis P4 segment gut microbial communities from Petit-Saut dam, French Guiana - Lab288 P4 | ecosystem: Host-associated > Arthropoda: Insects > Digestive system > Gut ... | reverse complement strand
GTGGGGACCCGTTGCGCTGACCACGTGACACCCCTCTATCCGCAAAAGTTGGCACTAACTTCGTCGACCGGCGGCCGCCGCTCTGTCGGTATAGTTCGCGTGCGGACTAAGGCCACGGAGTTTGTTTGTTTGTTAGACAACCTAACAGTGACTCTGGGTACCTTCAATCCGCGACCCTGCACAATTTCAGCTATGCCATGGGCTTCTCAACTTTTTGTGGCAAATGGCCACACTCTTTATCGTGGGTTGTTCGAGGGCCGCCTGTGGAGAACTGACAGTAAGCGCTACACCTGACCGCCAAAATTACTGTGTAATTTTTACGCTATATACATGATTAACAAATGTGCCCGCGGGTTGGATACCCGTGTTTTATACTTGAAGTACTTATAAATAATCCTGCATTTTTAACATTGGTTGTGGAAATCTGACCCTCAGGTTATCATAAAATCATTTATCTCTGACTCATGACTGTATGGATAGGTGCACAAAGCTTTCGATGCTGACACACATGTAAAAGCACCGTACCACAATCTAAAACGCGCGCGCGCATGCTAACTCACTGTGTGATTCGATACTTTGCGGGTTACGCGTGTCTAGCCAGTGGAGATTCATCACCAAGTGGTGGTGTACGTGGCGCATGGAATTTCGATGGAACAGGTTTGGTTATGGTACACAGCTTTCGATAACCGACATAGAGATGCTGCCGACGTGACGTCCACTGCGGATGAAAATGTGCCGTGTAGATGGCCTTAAGAGAGAGGAGAGAAGCATTAAAATGGCGTCGCCGGAGAGCTAGACGGTATGTTGGGTAGGGCTATAGCGTTGTCCATGACCAGTTGGATTACAGAAAAGTCTGTGCACGCTGGGTGCCAAAGAAATTCTCAGGCGATCACAAGGTCCTTCGATGTATGAGACTGTCTATCATGCAGCTGAGTTAAGTTGCAGAAGAATCTGGATACCTTGGGGGAATGGGCGGTAGTTGTATGTTTTGTATGTTTCTGTTTAATTTTGTAAATTATGTATTTTGTATTGTTACGTTTATGTATTCTTATTGTTGTGTTTATGTATTCTTATTATTATGTATGTGCTGTTCTGTGTATTCTGTTTCATTGTGTCGTTCTATGTACTGTTTGTATGCAAATGTGTACTGTACTACTGCCAACGGGTGTCAACCCAATTGCAGTTAACAAATATATCAATATCATATCACACATATATTAAACCGATCAAGGAGAATCGTTTCTGCAGTGTCTTGTGACTGTGGATGAAATACGGGTTAATCACGAGACACCCAAGATAAAAACAGCATTACTGTTGTGAAAACACCCAAAATCTCTCCAGCAAAGAAATTCAAAGCAACGCCATCAGTAAAGAAGGTTATGGCAACTGGCTTCTAGTACTAAAAATATCTGCGTCTTGTAGATTCCCTTCACCGAGGTAGCAGATTAAAAGTTGAGGGTCATTATAGTATTTATGAGAGGTTAAGACAGGCCAGACGTCGAGAAAAAGAAAGAAAGAAAATACGTGATTTACTCCCCCAAGGTAAATCAATTTTGCGTGATAAAGCAAAGTCCCACTCCACCAAGCTGACTTGTGTCAGGTTAAGACGCTACAACTGGGAATTATGGACCATACTTTCTACTGTTCCAATCTCGTGCCCAGTTGTTTCCATCTGTTAAAACTTTGGATCCTTCCCACACACAATTTGTGTAGCCAGTCTATTGCCATATCCCCCGTACTGTTGTGTCGCACATTTCTCATTGTTTTAAAGTTTGCTTATTTTCAGATTGTATTTTTCCTTGCAAGACTAGAGAACTGAAATCTGTGTGCCAGCTCAGACAATATGCCTTCTTTGTGGCAAATTTTGCCATTTGCAGTGTTCACGTTTTTATTAATGGGCAAATACCACTTCGGAGAGAGACCGCACACAATTGTTCAAAGTCATTGGTTGGTAAAAGGCATTAAAGCAAATTTTACTTATTCAGACAAACCACAAAGACGTAGCTTCACTGCTTTTAAAATTGTATTTGTTGTATATTTTCAAATCAAGGAATAACGTACATAGATTGCAGTAAATATCTTCCTTCAGTATGTCTTAATTCTGGGGATTTATATGCCATTATATATTATATTATATTATATTATGTGTCTTGTTATATTTGTCAAGTTAGGACCACTTTGTATTCAGCTCATTTCTCTGGCCGAGACAAGGAAACTGTACGCACTGAAAGCAGCCCATACACAACACGTCAGCACAGAGCTGGAGCAGGAAAGCCTTCCGAAGCACGATGCAATGTCACGAAGTGGCATGTGGAAACGTCATAACGAAGTGTGAATAAAAGAAACTACATCCGAACAATTATTGTCAACACTGATATCCAGTTCGGAAATTAAATGAAATTAATTTTAATGCAAACTTCAATTTCGGTCTATGCCAATTAAGACTTACCTGTATGGCACCCGTGGCTAAAGTTAGGTTTGGCTCCGTGACTTCTGTCTCCAACCATGTGAAGGCCACACCGCTGTTCCTCCAACCTTTGTATTCGCGGGAAGTGATGTGTTCCGCTCCACAGGAACGAAGTTTCATGTGATAATCCCAGTCGAAAACCCCAACACGGCTGTCATACCGAGTACCCAGATGTTGACGTACGCGCTGGTCCCAGTAGTGTGAGATTGGAAACCTCGTCTTAGGCTGTTGCCAAAACTTGAATACGTTCTCCAGGTAGTCACGTTCTTTATACTTCAAATTGTCCAGGCTTAGAAGAGGAATTCTTCCAACCTGCCAACAGGAATCCATTTTTATTTTACTTCAGGCACGGTGTGCATAAAATCCATTCGCAATCCAGAATCGTTTCGGTTTGTATGTGTCAACCCTAAACTTGCTGTCAAATTTAGATAAAGTTTGGTTCTAAACGAAAAGAATCTCACATCACAATGACAAAAATTAGGGTCAGCAGTAAAAAATATGGCATAAATCACAGCAAAAAGAAGGGTAATAGTACGTCAGAAAGAATTAATTTATGCATTCGTTGCCTTCATTTTACTGTCTGATACAAAGAGAAGAGAAGAGAAGTGTGGGTTGATGAGGCTGGAGCTTTCCAAGCAAAAGTGGCGTGCTCCTCTTGCACACACACACGCGTGAGCGCGCGCGCGCGCGCGCACGCGTGTGTTTAAATTTTTTTATCCTACCAATCTGGAATACCTACTAAAATCTTAAAATTCAAATTTGAGGTCTCCAGATTAATTCTCCAGTTCCTGCAGCCTTATTAATTATTCTTTTGAAAATTTAAAGACGTGTCTTCTACATTTAAAATATATTTCATTTACCGAATTCAGATTTATAATGTATGTCAAATGATTTAAAATGCCTAGTCATTAACCTAAGCATAAAACACATACGTGTTGTTATTTGCCATACCGTCAAATAAAATTTCCATTTGCACCGTTTGTACAAAACTATTTCTAAGTACCTACAGTATTATAATTGTTTAAAACGTGGCACGGTTGTATAATATCCAGTAGTTTATCTTTCCAGAGATGCAAATGTAGAAACTGTACCATTAAACAAGTAGAAGATCGGCATAGAGGAAATACAGACCTTCAAACACTACAACATTTATTGATTGCTTGCTACACGTTTCGGCTTGTTTTTGTGAAAAGCCATCATCAGGCAATTGAAAGTACATAATTAAAGACAAAGTAAGGTAAAGAAGTCCCATTACAGGCCTGGACAGGCCCAGAGAGTTCCAGGAAGTTAAGGCTCTCAGATTACATGACAAGGGCACAGGATTGTGGTAGGTTGTCAGCCTTACGCACCGGCCGCTTTTACCCCCAGGAAATACTCCTGGTACTCATTTCTATTAGAGGCTGAGTCGACCCCAGGGCCATAGTGCGATCGGAAGGATTTTATGTCAATGAAAAATCCACTGACACTAGTTAGGATCGAACCAGCGACCTTCCGATTTGTAGCACAGCGTCTTAACCACTATGCTACCGCGGTCCCCACATAATTGAAGACAATTTAAATTCTACCAATTATATGATACTCCTTCAGATAGCAGACATCCCAGCTTTACAAAATTGGAGCTGGTCAAGCCGAAACTAAATAAAAGATTCGGCTGTATATTCTACATTCAAATATAATATGTGTAAATTACATTAAAATGTTGAAATTTTTTTCCAGTACTTCCGGGTGTGAATGGGAAGTTTTTCAATATTAAAGTAAGCGTCATTGGGTACAATCTGTAACAAAAACCCTGATAAGGTAAAGTTTCTAAATTATCTTATATCAAAATACATAAAAAGTGAGTGTGACATTAACAAGAACGTAGAAGATATTAAACGAAGAAACTGATTAATAGCGTTATAGCCCGACTGTACCCCACATCTATGTTTAGCTGACAGAGGTCAAGAACAGTACGTACATAGAGGCATCATTAACGCAGTTAGTCACTAGAAGAACTTCATGCTGCTTCGAGATATACGGTTGGACCTTCTGAATATGGTATTGAAAGTTAGGGTTTCATAATATGCGGATAACTCCTTGGGTGACTAGCTATTAGATTGCGAAATCTCTTAATCTTGTAAGGTCTAGAGTTCTCACAGACGTAATTATGAAGAATGCTGTCCCTTGGATGTAACACCGTGTATTCTGAAAACATTTTACCAACATTTCGAAGGAACCTGCTGGCTGTATCTTCAGGACTGAGACGCCAGGTTTCTGCGAAACGTCAGGATATTTCCACCAGACTACATGGCGCCACAACTTGGAAGACAATGTTTTGGACTCGTATTTGTTACCAATGAACACAGCTCATTTGCGCCTTAATCTATAGATCTAAGTGCACACCAACACAATTGAATTAAAACCTAATTTAATGTGCTGCTACATTTTTTAGGATAAGTTATTATACTAAACTTTACTTTCAACATAATTAAGTAAAATGGAACATGCTTGTGGTTCCTAATTTTTTTTCTCGCGGAAGACTCTTTGATCCGAGAATATCTCATTCAAATTTAAGCAAATTCTTCTGCCATTTATTATTGTGTTGGATATATAACCAACGAACAAACAATAAGCTCACACCACAAATATACCTGGAAATCTAAATCCGTAACCATGTGCACAAACTGCGCAGATTTTCGTGCAATGAAGTTGGCAGTTGCTGGCCGGACAAGCGAGTTGCCGTAGAGTTCAAGGAAGAGGCGAGTCTTGTCTTGCAAGCCCAGTTCTTCTGGGGGCTCCAGGGCAATGGTTAGCAACATCACTTGTCTAGCAACTAAATCCAGACTTGCTTCATATACATAGAAATTGATTTTTAGATTGTTTTCATGTCTGTAGGTCTGAGCTAGTGTTTTCACAACATGCCTTCCATCTGCAGCACCGATTAATAGTACATTCAGTTCCTTCATAATTTCATACTTCTTGCTGTTGTACCTCTCCCACTCATCCTGCAGGTCCAGAGCTGGACTGTATCCCCACCACATAACTTTTGGAAGAAACCAGAAACACAGATATATTCCTCGTCGCTTATTACAAGCAACTGCACGCTAAAATACATAAAATAAACAAGGTCGGTTTCTATGACAACGCAATAAAACGGAAACAGCGAAGTTTAGTGTACCTTCCAACGCACACCGTAACAGAAGCGCTTTCTAATTTCGCTGCATGTCTGTCTGTGTTGCGTCCACGGTAAATGGCTGGCCGAAATGTTAATAATACTGCAGCATTAAGTACCGATGAGTGAATTTTACGGTTCCAGATTATCACAACTTTCGAATCTAAAGTGATAATATATCACCAGTTACTCTCATATTTCATGCAGTTGGTACTTTTTAGGCGCGTTCGCAAAATTCCGAAAAGCGACTATTAGTTTCGTCATGTCTGTCCGTCTGGAACACTCAGCTCCTAATAGACGGACTTTCACGAAATTTGATATGTAAATATTTTTCGAAATTCTGTCGAGAAGATTAAGTTTCCCTAAACTCTGACAAGAATAAAGGGGACTTTACACGGAGACCAATGTACCCCTTTAATCATACCTTCTTCAATTGTTCGTATGAGAAATGTTTCAGACATACGTTGTGGAAAACAAAACACACATTTTATGTTCAATAATTTTTTTTTTCGAAAATCGTGCCGTTTATTTGATAATGCGGAGAAATGAAGGAGAGCCGGAGAGGCCACAGATGACAATTTGGTGCACGTGTATTTCACTCACGGTACCTAAGGCTACATACTCGGAATAAGTAATAATTATTGTTTTTCTATTGCAACATTTGTTGCATGAACGCGCCTCAGTGTTACGTTTTACGTACTGTACATTGCCTCTCCAGTTACTCATTACAGTGTCCTATGAAGCAGGCTGCAGTTCATGCGGTTGTCACATGATAACCGTTGACAGTGTATTATAATGTGCGAACACAGGATGCAATGCAATGGAATGATACTCTAACATGAAAGTCCGTCGAATTGTGTTTAATAATATTGACGTCCATAAATAAATCAAGAGACGGATGGACATATATTGCCAATTTTCATATCGATAACAGGAGGATCTTGATGAATAAAGAAATTTATGCAAGTGTTAAAAACCTACTACAATAGAGATGATAAGGTTAAATACATTACGTTAGTTTGGGCATGTACAGAGAATGGAAAAAAAAGAGAATTCCCTAAAGGGTATTATATATGAATTTGGGAACAACAAGATTGATAGGTAGACCAAGAAATAGATGCCAAGATGAGGTGAGAGAAGGTGGAAGAATAGTTCGTGGACAAGGGTGGCAGGAAAAAGTACATAACAGAGAGGAATGGAAGACGCTCCTAAGAACGGCAAGGAATCGTCGCATTCTGCACACGCCAATGGAATGAATGAATGAAAAATATCTTTTGGGGCCTTTGAAATACAAAGAGAATTTCTGTAATTGTAATGAATGCCAAAAGAGTCATCTTTGTGATATATTTGGTTCATGCAGTAGCACACCGAACCACAACTTCAAAACAAATCACAACACAGAAGTCACTGTTGATGAATGCACACTGGTTAATTCATTCACATTGCTACATACAACAACAACAGACACAGGGACATCCCTGAAAACGAAGATGAATTGCTGCAGAAGATGTTTCACTTATAAAATGATTCCTTGAAGATACTATGTTGTTTTAGCCGTCTCAGTGGTGCGTTGCGAGCGATGGTGTGTGTGTGTGTTGGTTTTTTGAGAAGTCACAGTGATTGCTGTTTAACCACAAACGCTCCAAATCATCATCATACAGCATCTACCAGTTAATATCCTTCCAACGTAAATACAAAACCGATCTGCCAAAAGGGTTGACCCAACGCCTCTATATTAAGAGTTTAACAAATGGAAGAAATTCAAACCGCATATCGGAATTAATGCTTCCCATCTGCCTATGGCTATCACACCTGCGGGGTTCAACCTCCACAGCACAACAGCCATGAATTAACAATCACGGCACGCTTCATACCAACACCTCAACATGGAAAAACAGAATTCGGCAATATCAACCAGAACATCCCCTAGCAGACACCATACACTTTACACCAGTGACCACAACCCAGAAAACGAAAATACCTTCGCCTTTCTACTATACCGCTAGAGCGTTACCCTTTATATCGGTAGCACTGCATTTAATGTTATTTGGGAATGTCTTAGATGTGAACGAGATCTCGCCAATAATAGCAGACACATTGTATATTGTATGGTTAGCCTTAAAAAAAGAAGAGTACAACCTGAAGATGGCCAGTATAGAGGCCGAAACATGTTGTTGACAGCTTTGTAAACCACCTGTAGCAAATATAAGTTGTGTTTGACTGTACTTCCGCCTTATTGTAATGACATGAGAGAAATAATTTTTAATTTACATATTACCTTGTCAGAAATTACCACAAGAATCATGTTCATATTTTCAGGGTCTGAATGAATAACATATGCTTCACAAAACATGTTGTGACACTGCATAACAATGCTGTCTAGTTGAGGAGAAGTTATGTATCAGAGTGGGGCATAAATACAGAACTACAAATATAAATGGGAGATTATGTTGGAGCCCACAGTGTTAAGATCCCATATTCCCATCACAGATGCATAAGTTCAGTCCTGGGGAATTGTGTCTGGATTTATGATTAATTAAGTGGTACTGGAACAAGTTTTCTTCAGAATTTTTCCACTTTCCCCTGCCAGTATCATTTCACAGATGCTCCATAGTCATGTATAACACATGATGCATGCTGGAAGACTGACCAACCTGGGCCATACTCCGAACTTCAAATTTGATGGTACCTAAGTTAGGAATTTTATTATTATGCCATAATAACTGGCAACTCGGGAAAACTGAGGAAAAACTACAATAGGGAATTGAGTTTACTTATGCAGAGTGATTCAGGGGGAAAAGGTAAATATTTTGGAAGGGTGATAGTATCAGTCATTGTAAGAAAACAGACTCATATGAACATGTGTCCAATTCTGAATTGTTGCCGAGAAAGAGCTGTTTGAATCTGCAAATACAGAAGCATTGCAAATGGTAATAAAGAAAGAGAAATTTCTTGTTAATTTTAATGTTTAAGAATGACAAATTTGTTTCACAGAAACGACAGATTTCTTACAATCATAGGCATAATTTAGTGGGTCAAGGAGGGGCCAATGCCCCATCCAAATATTTTTTAAGAGGGGCAAATAAAAAATTGGGATTAGTTGGGGAAAGTGGAGTATGTATATCAAACCAGTCTTCCCTCTCTTTGTATATGTAACTTGATTGCTTCATAAAGTTCCTAATAACCATGGTCGATTTTGCGCACCCCCCCCACAAATCCCCAATGTTATCAGCGAAGTTAGACCTAAGCTTACATTTCACAATAAATATTAAAAAATCCCACTGTCAAAATCAATGCACTTTGCTAAATGCATTGAGGCTGATTGTGGGATTTTCAGCATTTTATTGTGTAATGTAACAAATTTGTCATTTGTGCAACAAACCTATCAATTAGACTTTATATTAAAACTGTAATAAAACTAACAGTAAGAATTTCTTTTTCTTTATAACCATTCACAATTAGGCACATGTTCGTATGACATTTTCTCACAATGAATGGAACTATCACTTCCAAAAATACTGACCTTTCCTCTTGAAGCACCCTGTATACATTTGTTCAAATTTCTGTTCTACTTTGTGTCCTGTCTGTCGTTTGCTGTAGTTCCTCTCAGCTTCTGCATGAGATGGTTGGTGGTCCTTTTAAAACAGAGAGCACCACTTCTTCTGTAAACCTTCTGTTTTCAAGAAAGTAATATAGGAACTGTCAATCACCAAAGGACATCATCAAATATCAGTAATTAAAAACTGAAGGTTAAAATAAATTCTAGATCAACATAAAATTCATAGCAAGATCTGATTATTCTAAGTACTTGTAGGAGGATATAATATTTTATAATGTCCTAAAATTCGAACTTTTTTTTCCTAAACATATACACCTCACATTCAAATATGTAGTTAAATAATATATACAAATAGTAATATAGTTATATACACAACATTTCAACAAATTTTACAGTAGGAATTTTAAAATTCAGACTGTTACTTTATTTAATTTCAGATTCTGTTATTTAAATAACCAGAAAACATTCAGATATTTGTATTTATAAGAAAACAAAGAACATCGCACAAAATCCATGTAGGGAAAATTAAAACATAATGAGAGGTAATAAATCCTTTTAGAGGGTGAAACACTTCAAACATTTGGAAACCGCCCTAACAAATTCAAACTCAGTTCATGAAGCAATTAAGAGCAAATTGAAGTCAGGGAATGCCTGCTATCATTTGGTGCAGAATCTTTTGTCTTCCAGTAAGGTATCTAAAAATATTATCAGTACTATAATTTTTCCCATTCCTCTGTATGGGCGTGAAACTTGGTTGCTCATGTTGAGGGAGGAACACAGGCTGAGGGTGTTTGAGAATAGCTGCTAAGGAGAACATTTGGGCCTAAGAGGCTTCAGATAACAGGGAATGGAAAGAGCTTATGATCTCTACTCCTCACCAAATTCAGGTGATCACATCGAGAAGAATCAGATGGGTTGGGCATGTAACATGTAAGGGGGTTGGGGAGAGGTGCATACAGGGTTTTGGTGGGAAAACATGAGGGAAAGAGACCACTTGGAAGACCCAAGCATAGATGGGAGGATATCACGAAAGATCGTCAGGAAGTGGGATATGTGGCGTAGATTGGATTCATCTGGCTCAGGATAGGGACAGGTGGCGGGCACTTGTGATGAACCTTCAGGTTCCATAAAATACGGGGAATTTCTTGACTAGCTGAACTGGTTAGTGTCTCAAAGACTCTGCTCAATGTAGTCAAACCAATCAACCAAGTGCCTGGGGTCATGTTCAGTTACCACATACACACACCGCAAGCAATCTACTTCCAATCCTAGGCTGGGCCCAGTCTACACACACAAACAAACACCACACACACACAAACACACACTACACATGCACATAAACACAAACATACAGGGACTTTGCAGTGTGACCATGACTGTCACTGTCCCGATGTGCTGGTTACGGTGGTTCAGTCGCCATAAGTAGGGCGCCTTATTTTTTACATCACTATTAGGTGGCCGTGTGCCAAAAAGCAGGTCAAAAAAATCAAACGGAAATTTTCAGACTTTAAAATCATGCTACAAGTGGTATCAACCTTTCTGACCAACTCATAAGCTACTACTGTGTATCAAATACAAGAAATGAATATAACGTGCAATATTCCTTGCTGTTAATTTTGCAATTTTACAAATTTGGATAGGAAACAGAAAAGCTGCCAGGGTTCTAAATGTCAATGAGAAGATTCTATATCTCTTGACCTTCTGTACACAAAAGTGGCTGGTGGACTACTATGGCAAGAGCATAAGCGAAAGGAAAACAAGAAAAGATCAACAATCTGCAACACCTCCAAACTCCTGTCCAAAGAAGATGTGGAGAGACCAACCAGCTGGTGAAAGTCAGCATGATGATGTAGGTCACTTGCCATGGCATGAACCTGTAGCTGTGCCATGTAGATGTAGGTATCCCCAGTGCAAAGAACATTTAAGAATCAAGTGTGAAAAATGCAGGTTGCATCGTTGCTTGAATAAAAGCAAGAACTGTTTCTCGCTTGCCACACGAAATAAATATTTATGAGAATGGGCGGTTATCACAGTGGTCACTACAAAAAGACAGTGGTCACTACAAAAGGAGTAACTGTAAACCTATTTTTGTCATAATTTTGATTACTATGAAATGCATACCTAGTCAGAATGTTATAATTATGTAATTATCATCACCATCATCACCATAATTCACTTCACAGCAATTTTGCTGGTCCTCATATGTACTGGCCTCAATGACCAAGCACTTATTATTCACTGTTTGGCCAAAAACTTTCGGACTATATAGCATGTATTAAGTATTAGTGCTTTCTGTATTAGAATACACAGAAGGGTGGAGATTATTATTATTATTATTATTAT
>Ga0123354_10016644_pt1 | contig 11520 bp, 4 predicted proteins | sample TergutLab28metaG_2_FD_97872 | JGI IMG/M metagenome (GOLD analysis project Ga0123354, IMG submission 97872) | Labiotermes labralis P4 segment gut microbial communities from Petit-Saut dam, French Guiana - Lab288 P4 | ecosystem: Host-associated > Arthropoda: Insects > Digestive system > Gut ... | reverse complement strand
GGCACTAGAATTAGAGTTCTCACCGTTTAATTACGTTTTTTAATTGGACAAGACTTAACTTAAATACTACCACGTAGTGGGCCTATGGAAAGCGCAAGTTAAAGAAAAATTTAACAGGTGGGGGGGGGGGGTCGCAGAATTCGTGACACTATATACACTAAAATCACGTGTACTTTGTAACGTCGTCGGATACCACGCTTCAGCGAATCGCGGATTTCTAAACTGCTCTCATTTTCGTGTCTATAGTGTTCGCGACCACGCTACAGTAGTGGGCCTGCATTAAAGGTAAAGTCTTCCCTGTCTATGCCATGAAGGATTAGGGGGGGGGGAGAGAAGAAGTGTAACTCCACTCATCCTTAACCTCGGCACTAGACGGAGGTGAGTAATGGGCCTGCATTACCTTACAAAATTTCGACATGGTCTTTTCGTACTCTCTTATGCACTTAACACTCTTGTTTGGAGATACAGACGGCAATGTTCTAGAGTACCCAGCTGCTTCCATGCTCAGGGAAGTTAGACAGCAAGTTAATCCGTAACACTGGCAACCCCCCACCAGACTACACGACGTTAGGCTCCAGAACACGGTAATTTATCGCACTAAGAACATCAAATCTTTCTCGTGCAATAATCATTTTCAAGGAACAAAAAATCATCTAAATTTGTTCAAGTTGCCTACACAGAATACCGGTTTTTGAAAATCACAGTCGTAGTGCTTAATCTCAACACGTTAACGACAAAGACGAATCAGTTGAAAGATACACAACACGAGCGCTGGATTTGTATTTTTTTCGTGGAAATGTTTCTATTAACATCGCGTTTTAATTCGAAAAAGGTTGACGTAAGTGATGACAACCCAAGTCTAAGAGTACCCAGTAATCTATAAAAAAAGCTACCTTAAGCAACACGAATACACCTACGTGAATTGGTTGTGGTCGTAAAGATATCGAAATTACTCCCAGATTTATTGCTCAACAAAATACGCTTCCGGTCAACTTGAATTACGAAGCCAACCCATCCACTTGTCTCGAGGGATATGGGGCCATTCTGACAATAAATGACTTGCAGAAAAAGTAATCGCGCAAATCAAAATGTCTGCACAAACCTACAAGCCATGAGCATATGCTATATCAACATGCTGCCAATTATGCACACGGTATTAAAAGCATTGAAGACGGGCACAATTTGATGCGGGTCGTCACATATGACAAGTTCGGGTCACACAACGCCTGTTTCAGTAAGTACCACGCTACGAATATGCACAGGGAAGTGCAGACATCTCTACATATTCCTTACTAAGAAAGGTGTGTGGCCGGCTTAATGATCCATCGCTCAGTCCCTGTACTCACCCAATGGACTGAGGATGGGTGGACCATCTGGACGCGGCAGAGAACATAAAACGTTCCTCTCCCCGTCACGAATAGAACTCACTTCGTCCAGTCACTTCACATACTGAGCTATCCTGTAGCTTACAAAACATGCAACTAAAATACAGTTCTCTGGAACTAACTCGTCCTGCGCTTCCTAACACAGGACAAGCTTGTCAGTACCACCAAATCTGAGTGGGAGAAATTAATTTTGTACACAAATCCGAACAGGCTCCAAGTCCGTGCAAATTGGTGGTTGCCAAGTAAATTGTTTCACGTTCGATCTATGCAGAACGTGTATGCTACAATTCCGTTTGTGTGACGCACAGCTTGTTGATTGTATTTAATGAACCATACTGATAGAGCAGTGTGTCCACCAAACCACGTGGTCAGCACAAAGCCAAATGACAATGCATGTACTTGAAGCTTACGTTATTTTGGCGCTGACCCTGTTGTTGGTAGTTCGTATCTGGCAAGTTAAACATCAACACCGAATCACACTTACGTCGTGAAAACGCATACATGAAGCTTCTAAGACCATTCATTTCGGTTAAACGTAATTTACAAAGCGCTGTTTTAATTCAGAGACACCGGCGAGGACTGCAGTGGCACAGTGGTGCACGGTGGTTATGGTCTAGGACCGTTCGCGGGCTCGAATAATGTTCAGGGCACAGGTATGTCCTACTTGTTCGCAGCTTATCTAACAACTGCTAGATTCCTGAAGATGGGATGGATAGGCTGTACCGAACCGTGGGTACCCAACTACCTACCTACGCCAAGTAACACCCCAGAAGAGCGAAAGGCAACTAACTAGAGCGCGACGGAAGCCTGAACCCTCACATTTCCATTTGGCTTCTTACAGAGGAATGGAGAGCTGCTTCATAGGAGCCCACATATGAATAGCAGCCTGTTCGACGACGTGTCAGTACCGGGCAGGTGAAATTTTTACCCGCGTTACATCCATCGCGTAACATCCTGCTGAACGTAAGCGCAAAGCGATCCCTCGGCCCAAGTGCCACGCCAATAATGCAACGGTCGGGAGACGTGGAGGTAAGAGTCACCGCATTCTCCACCTAGGCACTAACTGGACGTGAATGATTTCAAGTTGCGGCTGCTTTAACCTTGTGAAAGGGACGCAAGGACACAGTGAATAGCGGGCTGGTCAGGTGTTAAAGTCACTGCAAGCTATACAGCATGCGATGATAAAGACAGTAACCCGAGTCAAATTCCGGTCGTCCTGGCCCATTCAATTTGAACTATCTCTCACGGGTTAAACCTCTTAAGACTGACACTGGTCTTGAGCGCTTTCAGGCTTCCGCCGCGAAGTAGATGAATACTGCGCTCTTCTGGGCTATTACAGAGCGTGTGGTGCTAATTCTTTACAGACGTTTCGAGACAGCCTATCGGTCCTATCTTCAGGGGTCAAGATTCCAAGAAGAAGAAAAATAGGGTTCTTCTTGGATTCTTAACCCTTGAAGACGGGGACGAATAGGTTGTCCCGAAACGTCAGTAAGGGAGTAGCACTACAAGCTGCGTAATAGCCCAGAAAAGCACACTTCTGACATTGCTCTGGATTATACGTGAAACTTCAAATCTTAACTCACAGAAAACACAGTCCATATCCATCACAAATATCAATCCATGAAAGATATTTACGGAAATTATCGGTATTTATTCTATAGAATACACGAAACTTATAAATAGAATACGTGGCAAAATGCAGAGTTTTGTAGTTATACCAGGTGGTAAAGCACGTCAAGTCGTGAAGGAATATAGTAGCATGGGAGGAACTGGCCCCACTCATTCCTAACTTCGCAATGAGGCGGAGGTGGTACGTTTCAAGCTTAATGCGCGGACCTCATGGCCGGTCCGGACGTCCAGCCCGTAACCTAGTCACTATACCGCCTGAGCTATCCCGGCATAGGTAGTCACCAAAAATCCCATCTATCTCAACCCGTTTTGCCTACCCTGCTCTTCCTGTGGAATCTTCACTCCGACGTTGACCATTGTGATGTGATTTAAATAAAAATCCCAAAGCACAAAGAGTGAATGATTCAAAATGTGACATACCATCATAAGTAGCCTGATTTTCTTACATCTCGCTCAGACCCATAAATAATTACTATGTAACTACATATAACTGCCGACCCCAGCGACCGCTCGCTTGCTGGAGTTGCGGGTTCGAATCCCGCCAGGGGCATGGATGTCTGTTTCTTATAGGTGTTGTGTGTTAGGTAACCTCTGCGACAGGCTGATCACTCGTTCAGAGGAGTCCTAACGAGTGTGGTGTGTCTGAGTGTGATCTCGAAACCTCAACAGTGAGAACAGGCCTAAGCCCAATAGGGCTGCCGAGCCACAAAAAATAAAAATCACTGATTAACCCTCCGCAGCAGCTCTTGGCGTAAAGTCGTTCAGTTAGTCAATCAATTCCCCGCGTTCTATGGAACCCGAAGTTTCGTTACCATGCTCACAACAGCCCGTCATTGGTACGTATTCCAGAAAAAAAAAAGTTATGCATTCCCAATACCTAAACGATAATGAAAGGCGTCATTATGTGCCTACTCATTACGGGGAACTCAACATAAGGCAATCCGGTTAAAATATGTTATAAAAAGCTGCAAGTGTAGCAGACCGACCAATAAGATTCACCACTAGCGAGGAAGCATAGAACATGTCAATTTCATATCTCGGTGCCAGCTGACAAAACCTTACTTTCATCCAAGTAGGTCTCGAGCGTCCCTCCCGCCTTCCTTCCTCACGCAGATTTACCAGCACGTCATACTGTGTGTGTGTCCGCACTGAAAAATGTTAACAGGCCGACAGATTCTCAAGAAACTTTGTACGAAGTTCATGAACCCGGAGAGCAACACCATCACACCTGCTTACTTCCCGCAGTCATTAACAACATGGCGGACGAATTGTACGTTATTCATACCCTGCATTTTCTTACATTCAGTATATTAACCAACAAAATGCACTAATTAAAATATAATAAACATATATCATAATACACACTACACATTAGGTACCAACTTCTACATGTTTCGGCAAAATTCAGAAAGTATAAACAACTGCATACTTGTACCAGAAGAAGCCCACTATGGTACGGTGTTGTTATTACAGCAATATGGACTTGGACTTGTAACTTGTGCAATCTACAATTTTAACATCTTAAGACTTCTAGTCTTAATTATGAAAGTGGTGAGAGCGACTAGCACAAGAAGTACTGCAGGGCTTACTATCCTTTCTTTTTATTTAACTCCCTTAGGATGGCACCTTGGTGCCGAAATATGTAGGACTTGCTGCCTAATATGAAATGTATTTTGTATATGTGTTTTATTGTATTTTTAATCAGTGCATTTTGTTGGTCAAAATATAGAATGGCGGACAAGTCAAATTGTGAAAATCTAAAGGAATACCAGAAATCCAAAAACTTATTCAGGACTTGGACGGACGGCTACCTACCGGTTATATTTTCAGTTTAAACATGTCGTTAATACTGTTCAAGTAATTGGGGGGGAGCTTCAACGTACGAAGTGAGGCTCTTGGTTTCTGTATCACACATGCAAGGGATTCGCGTCACTCATAATAGGTAGAAAATCAATTCCTTGTTTCTTGCAACACGCAGCCTCAAACAGCGACCCACTTTTACTTATTCTATTAATAATTCGTAACCCTCGCTCCAGTATGATTTGTTCACAGAGTAGAATACGAAGTACTCAGCTGTCTGCGAACTACGTCTTAGCTTCATACAATCGAAACTGACACTACGTTAATTTGTTGCTAACAACTTTCAAAACGTGCAGAAAGTGGCGTTTGTTTACTCTACATCGCCTTGTTATGTTCAGAATTAAACAACATAATACTACAAACGTAAGGAGAACTTCTGGTGCTTCAACATTCTACGTGTAAACTTCAGTTCTTGCTCACACATACCAGGCATTTTTAAAACATCGTACAAATCTCAGTGGCTGTGATCACTTGACTGAGGGCAAGAAATGACCACCGTCCCAAATGGTGATGCAAAACCTATTTAAAAGGCTGAGAAACCTGAACACTTCATTTTGTCTGGTTCCCGTTTAACATAAACACTTCTAAGATGCAAGAATAGTAGAGTAACTGCTTATTGATCCAAGACATAAAGTATAAAAAACATTAAGACATTCATACACTATTACACATTACACTTCTACTTAGGAAGACAAATGCTCAGTTTTCCTTTCCCCCTCTTTTATTTTTAAAGAAGCCATTGAAGTACTGCCCACACACTTTGTCCATTGTCGATCTCCATTCTCTAACACTTCAAAGAAGGAATGTTTGCTATGCGATAAATCGAGCATCACGTCAGGTACAGAAGAAAACTACACGAAAGCAAATAATTAATTTTTGCGATCAGTTAACACAACATTTATATACAAAGAGAACAAAGGCCTTATTTTTCTTGAATATAATGTGTTGACCGTTCGCAAATGACCATCTGTAGTTAAACAGCACAACGGGGACGAATCGCCTTAAAATAATCAGTGCTGGTCAAACTTGCACCCACTCATCCAAGACCCCCAGCTTTTGTTCTTCTTTAATGTAAAATGCTGTACTGACCGATCGAAAAAAAAAATTTGTATTTAGTAACATGATCGGGACGAATCACCTTAGAAACACACTATTTGCGTCAACTCATATTCTTCCTTTCCTTCTCCGTGTCAGTTTTAATTAGTAAACGCACTACAAGCACGAGACGACTAAGTGTTGCGATAAAGGCGAGTTTCCGTTTCCTAGGGGTTCTGGTGCCGTTCGCCATCAGGTACACGTCCTCCTGCCAACCATTCGGCTACAAGCTGTCCCAATTCTTAAAACAACACACAACGCTGGCGAATACAAAGGCGAGATACAGTTCGACGCATTCTTAAGCTAGGCACTAGATGGAGGCGAGCCGCTTTACATTGGCGGACAAGTCACCAGTACCTATCGGATAGAAGGCTGAGGGAAAGCAGTGGTGCATGTAGTAGAAATAATTCCTGACCTATCAAGAAATGAACCCAGGTCGTTCACGTCTAGACTCTATCCCCAATTTACCTCGAAGTACGACAACTTACATATCTTAACCCCCTGACGACGAAACATAGCTGTATTATATAATGAATCAGTACGTAACGCGCAGTAAACACTCTCCAGCTTGATTATAAAACCAATCTGTTAATGTTGCATAAGGCAAAAATTGCCGTTTGTTCAGAGATCCAAACTAAACACATAAATGCAATGTTAACACCATGCAGAATTATTGAATGTTAAACATGATGTTACGTAAAGTTACCAGTATATATAGAGAATATAGTGAAGGGAGGTAAATGTCTTTCGCACGTTCGAATTTTCAGTATATAAACTTTAAGCCAACAAAGGATAGTCCTCAATAAGAATGCCGTAACAATTACACACTGTATCACCAAAACGTGAGACCCAAATAAAATAATCTTCAGTCGATTCAAAATATCACCAGCTGCAATTCGGTATTAATATCCTATCGTCCAGATAGATGAAATGTCAACAGACACGACTGGCAAAAGAAATCCATAATGGCAACATATGACACCGAATAGGAATGGAGCAATGACGAACACGCTGTGCGCTGCACGCCATGTTGAAGACTAGAACGAAACTACAGAGTTTATCCATCCAAAGAGCGTCTATCCTTGATCTATTTAAAATTATACTGTGGCCCTTCTGGGTTATGACACTGTACAGTCTGGTCTAGTAGGCGCATAGCAACTTTTGATGTTTGTGTAACCGTGCATCACTGATACAATAATATGAACAGCCAACTAGATGCAACAATAACAAATTTTATTGATAATTACAATCAGCTTAACATGTTTCGGGCGACAATTTCGCCCATCCTCAGGAGCATTAGACTGTGTTTACGGCTTGTGGTATAATGCACCGGAGATGCTGCGTGCAGGAAGCATCGCCGGTGCATTATACCACAAGCCGTAAACACAGTCTAATGCTCCTGAGGATGGGCGAAATTATCGCCCGAAACATGTTGAGCTGATTGTAATTATCAATAAAATTTGTTATTGTTGCATCTAGTTGGCTGTTTATATTACTGTATTATTGCTCATAACGTTCCGGAGGAACCATCTTCCTCCACATACCACGAAGTTAGAGGCAGCAGGTCCCTCCGCAGCGTAGGTAACCATGCACTAAACTACTCACTGACATAACCCAGAAGGCCGTGAGAACCCCAACTCTCACATCTGAAGGCAGACCAACGATATAATCTTCAGAGTGTACAGTTACTATTTCACGAACACTAAATAATGGATCTCCGCACAAATATTAGTAGGAAACAAATACATCAGACAACAGGAAATGCGAGGAGGAAATATTAGTTGCAGGTGGTCATGGTCACCCCCTGAATGTATCATCCCTTTCACTGCTGAATAAAATAGACTCTTCCATTTCACCCCCCTTAATAATATTATAACTGGGCGATGTGCAGAAACCTCTTCTCTCCACACTACGCAGATGGAGTAATAAAATGTTAGAGGCACTGTAGTCGTTACACGTAGAACTAATACCACCTCTCCCGCTCACAACTCGCGAGCATAGAGGCATTTAAGTGCAGAGTGAGACGGAGAATATTATCAAGTGGAGGGTGGTAACTTCAGGGGGATAGTCTGACGGCGGGAGAGAGGGAGCAAGCAATAAATGCCAAACACACAAACCTTTCATCGATTTGCTTCAACGAGAGGTCGGCAATTCTGCCGGTCAACCTCTCCCCTGAGTGGCAACACTCAAATGGAGATTTTTTTCCCTAAAATTAGATTTTAACCCTCTCGTCACAGTTTCCACCGTAAGCGCGTAAGGATAACATCATGAAAACCTCGTGAAATATTTCGCGAACGACTTTAGTCAGGAAACGTAACTAATTTCACAGAACTAAGTCCTCCTTGAGAAGCCAGCAGTCAATCAGCTCGTTTTTATGAAACCCGAAGATTCATTACCGTGTCCACCGGAGCCCGCAGTTAAGACGCGACGAAACACACTTTGTTTCCTCGACACGCTACAAGTAATACGGACTACCTACGTGTCTCGCTATTGGCGCAGCTGCATTTCAACTCGACGCAGCTCTTACGTAAAATGCAAATTACAGCATTTTTCTTTTAAAGCATCCACATTCTGGACCTACGAAACGAGGCTATCAGTGACCTTTGAATGATAATCAGGCTGTAAAGTTGGAGACTTTCACATTCTACGATACCAAGCCGTGTAGAAAGGTGTATGGGTTACACTTTCTGCCCCCCCCCCCCCAGGTACGTATAACGTATGCCGCCATCTTCAGCTAACACACTACGCTCCTCCAGACGTTCGTACCTACACACTAATCTACATGGCATCATATTCCACAAGACAGGAATGAATATTCATCAGCAAAGCAACAGAAACCACCGAACTCGAGGGGAGGAAATTCGTCCCCGTGCTTGACCGCACACCACGAAGACGTACGGGGAAGCTGGAGTTACGTTCCACGCGTTTACACCGGCACTAAACGGGGTATGCGGTCACCTTGACGCTGTGGCCATATATCTCCCGGAACCAGCATCGGTCTGAATAAGAGAGCAAAGGCAAGAATGCCTTGATTCTCCATTCTGCTACCACTCTTCTTCTGGCTACTAGAGACGAGGGGAAACAGCTCGATGATGAATATGCCTTCTCGTCTGTACACCCCTGACAGTTTCAAACCTAATGAGGTGTTCCGTCACAATACGCTGCGAAATGCAAACTCGTAGACGAGAACTCGTCACCTCATCAGTGAGGGAAGCCGAAAAGGTCGTCTTTCACGTCAAGAAAGTATCAACGAAGTACTCTAAAAAAACTCGTAACAGCATCTGAGTAACTTTATCATGGATGTGTGTGTGTGTGTGTATTGGTAGCATCAGAACTAAAACAGCGACTCTCTACACGGAACTTATCGCTAAAAAGAATCAGCATATCACACGCAAAACACATTTTCTTAAGACCTACTTCAATTTGGAACCTCCAGCATGGCAGTTCGATGCGTCATCACTTGAGTCCCTTAGCCGGTTCCACTCAGACAAGAAGACAAGAAGTTCATTATCGTGTTTACAGGGGCCCGCCACTGGAGGAAGTCTCTGGTCAGCCCGTATAACACTGCTAAGAACAATGATAGGAGGCAGCAATCAAACTGAATAAAACGACTACACAAATACAGTATAACTTATACGCAGAATATATATTACTCAGATCCGTGAAGTTATACACATAAGGACACGAAAAAATAAATTTTAATTATCTCCATACCAGATGCGCAAAGCAATAAATGTACAGCAGCGCCGATGCGGTTTGTAAAATGGCAGTGAACGCACTTGTAACGTAAGTTTATTCCATGCTCAAGCAGCCGAAGCCCTAAAATTCTTATTCAAATAAACAGAGCGACGGACTTTAGAGTGCACTACAATCCAGAACACTACAAGTTTTCAAACTAACACGAACATATCTGGCATACGTTGATGGTTAGGTACTTCTGACATTAGGGGGAAGATAGTATTCGGAAAAACTGTAACTTTGAATTGTAAGCTGTACTACTACTACTACTACTACTACTACTGCTGTCTAAAGTAGAGCAACACGAGGAAAACAATAACTATGATACTCCGAAATTCTAACACCTCCAGCGCCAGAGTCTTCAAGTGACACACCCCTAAATGAGGCTCACTTATTCACCACCCTCACTAAAGCATTTCCTTAAATCTCCCCGTCTCCCCGTGTCCCAGGCACTGCAAATGGCCAGCCACGTTGCCACAACTTATCTACATGATAATTCTATTATGCACTTGCTCCTTCCCAACACCAGTTACATGTTCCACTCATCTTCGACTCCTTGCTTACACTAACTAGGTAACCGGCATAAATAGCGAAGTTCTTAATTCAGCAAAAGCATAAATTCACCAACGTCACGTCTTCTACGTTAAATATCTTCCTGGCAGTGACTGCTTTCAAACATTTGTTATTTCTGCCACTCCTTCAAAGAAAGCAAAAATGTGAAGGGAAGAGCAAAACACCTATAAAACCCATACAAACATCCAGTAAAATTTTGTCTTTTATGATCACTCGTTTTGGAAAAATAAAACAAAGTACTACTTTCGTTCCTTCCTGTCGCGTCCACACGTGTAAATATTTTCAAATGATGTATTAATTATGTACTATAACTTCGTTGCAATTTTTTTTTTTGTGTATGTACTTATACATTTAATTTTGTCTATATACATTTCTAGATGAATTTCGTAACTCGGCTGTAAAGACACCTTCACCTTACTCTTTATGATGTTTATATTAGCAGATAACAAATCAACGTCAACACCACATACAAAAAGTAATTCAGGCCACGGAAATGTAAAGTTAAGAAACGGCAGTGGAGATAAGCACCTCCTTTGTTTTTACACACTGGGAATTCTAAATACATCAGACAAACACATGCCTGTACAGACATTTCGCACAGACTCATGTTAATTAACATAACTTTTTAAGTATACCGAACGAAGGCAGTACAACACATTACACAATACTTTTCTCCTAGCTTTACTGTAGGATTCCTTAAAACTAACAAGTTTCTTAAGCCCTGTCCAAACAACCTTCAAACCTTGCTTACCCATACATAAAATGTTACACATTGCTATTCTGTCGTTATTCTCATGAAACACTAAGGATTCGGTTCTTCCAGGAAAAGAAGCTGTGTCAAATGGTAATCGGATGCCGATGTTTCGAGGCAACGTAGTGTCCTCATCTTCAAGGGTGGACGTGTCGATGTAATTGCAAAGGTATGTAATGTCGAATGGCGGCCTGCCTACGAACGAAATTGTAGCCTGAAGAATGCGGAAGTAAGCAGTCGCAGCGCACTGTATAATGCAGAATAGCGTCACATCACCACTACCTGAATGTTTAGAAACAAGAGCGTTTGTTTCAGAGGACATCACTTGCACACACGAATCATTGAATGGATTTCGTCTTAGTTTTAAAGCCTCAATATACAAACTAAGTAAAAAAAAAAAAAAAAAAAAAAATTACACTGAAATAATCAAAATACGAAAAAAAAAAAAAACACACACAAAGTAACTTAATATAAAACTTGGCCCAACTC
>Ga0123354_10016643_pt1 | contig 11521 bp, 7 predicted proteins | sample TergutLab28metaG_2_FD_97872 | JGI IMG/M metagenome (GOLD analysis project Ga0123354, IMG submission 97872) | Labiotermes labralis P4 segment gut microbial communities from Petit-Saut dam, French Guiana - Lab288 P4 | ecosystem: Host-associated > Arthropoda: Insects > Digestive system > Gut ... | reverse complement strand
GGTGTCGGCATACGCTCTATCCGAACCGTTAATGATATTACCCGGTGTAGAGCCCGATTTGATATTCCGGTATTTATACACCATCAAACCATTGGTAAAGGTTGTCGGGTCGTCGCCAAGCGCAGGATTTTCACCTACTAATAAATAACGCTTATCGCCCTGTTCAAATTTATCCGAAAACTCTTTCCGCGTCCTGTAACCGCTCCAGTTGGCATTATCGTAAATACCCGAACCGATCAGGATATTTGCATACTTTTGTTGATAATCGCCGTTAAAAGTACAGTTAATCAGGAAAGTGGTACCGCCGAAAAGACGGGTTCTTGTGCCGTCGTAAGTTATCGGAAGAATAACTTCAGGATTATTCTGGTCGTTGTCAGCCAAAAACAAATATTCGTAATTATTTTTCAGCGAATAACCTGCGTCGATCACTTTTTTGCTGTAAGTGACGGCGTCCGTCCAACGGGCAGTTCCCGTATAAACTTCGGCATTCAGGTATAAACGGGCGAGCAGCGCCCATGCGGCAGCTTGGTCGGCGCGTCCGTATTCGTTTGTTTTAGGCGCTTTCAGTAAATTATTGTCCGCAATATCTTTCAATTCGGATTCCACATATTTGAATAAATCTGCGCGCGAGGTTTGAGACGGAAGATTTCCTATTGCATCATTTTCAGTTACAAAAGGCGGATTTCCGAAAATATCCATCAGCACCCAATAGTCAAATGCGCGGATAAAGCGCGCTTCCGCTTTAAATGCCTTTACTTCGGGATCCAGTTCTTCTTTAGCGCTGCGGATAAATTCGTTGGCATACATGATTTGTATAATTACCCTGTAATACAAGCCGGAAGTGAATTTATCATCAACCGTAAAGTTAGTATAATTCAATTCGGGAATTCCCGCATCGTTCCAAAGACAATGCGCTTCTTCGGTAGGCAACTCCTGGTGGTTGAAAAATGTGCGGAGGAAATCGGCATTACTTCCTTCATCCATTCCCGGAACCGTGAGGTCGGGTTTTCCGGAAGGTCCTTGATTTCCGGTCAGCGAATAGGCTGCATACACTTTGGCTAATGCGCCTTTTGTTCCTTCAAACGTTGAATATACTACTTCCGACGACGAGGTGTTTTCGGGATAAATATCCAGATTCGTACATGAAGCAAACATCAACACGGGCAGTATAATTGCTGCTATTTTGAAAATTTTCTTTTTCATATTTATCATCTTTTTAGATTAAAAATTAAGACTTAAACCCAAAGTAAATGTTCTTGGATTCGGATAATAATTATTGTCGATGCCATTCGTCATTTCCGGATCTATACCGTTGTATTTGGTCAAAGTAAATACATTTTGAACGGTGGCGTTGACGCGTAAGTCAGCTTTTTTCCCGAATATTTTTCCAAAATCGTAACCTATCTGGAGATAATCCATTTTCAGGAACGAGGCATTTTGAATGTAATAATCGGAAAGCATCTGACGGTTAAAGAAGCTTGTACTCAGTCCATCTTTCACATTGTTCATCAAGAAGTTGTTCGGATTGAGCGTTTGCGAAAAGTTACCCGCATCGGAATTAACATTATTATAAACATAATTTCCGATACTCGAACGCAAAGCGGTAGCGACCGCCCATTTTTTATACGTGAAAGTCGTATTGAATCCCATGTACCAATCGGGAGCCGGTTTATGGTAAACGTATAAATCCTGGTCGTTTATTACGCCGTCGCCGTTGATATCTTCATAAATACCTTCCAGCGGTTTTCCGTTTTTATCATATACTTGCCGGTAGACATAGAAAGAATTGGGCGCATAACCGACTTTATGAATTTGAATGGTATTTCCGGTACCTCCTGAGATTCCGCCTACCATAGCGCCCTTGTAATCCGATTCCGGTCCGTCGTTCAACGACAGCTTCGTGATTTTTGTATTATTGTATGTGAAGTTGAATCCAATATCCCAGTGCATGTCTTTTTTAGCGATAGCAACTACGCCTATACTGTTTTCTATACCCCAGTTATCCATATTTCCGATATTTCTTACAATATAAGGGGTAAAATTACTGCCTGCAGGCAGCGGAACTTCATTCAACAAGTCTATCGTATGTTTTTGGTAGTAATCAAAACTGCCGTAGATCCGGTTATTTATAAAACCCCAATCCAAACCGATGTTTTTGGTTGTCGTTTGCTCCCATTTGCGGTTGGCGTCATAACCGTTCGGACGCCATCCCTGATAGAATTGATCGCCGAATTGAACTTGCGCCGAAGGATCGCTTAATTCATAGACAGGCAGCCATCCGAAGTCGCTGTTTAAATCCTGCTGTCCGGTGATACCCCAGCCTAAACGCAGTTTCAAGTTGGAAAGCGCATCGACATGTTTCAGGAAGCTTTCTTCCTTGATACGCCAAGCCAGCGCTACCGAAGGGAAAGTACCCCAGCGGTTTTCAGGACTGAATCTGGAAGATCCGTCGCGGCGGATAGTCGCCGTCAGCAAATATTTGTCCAACAGATTGTAATTCAAACGACCGTAGAATGAAATCAACCGGTTATGCGGAGGGATAGTGATACTTGCTTCACTCTGCACCGTAGTTCCGTCGTACCAATAGGTAGGGAATGATTTATTGTTGGTTTTCCAGTCTTGCCAGGTATAACCTCCCATCACTTCCAGACGGTTGGCTGCGTTCAATTGTTTGGTATAGTTCAAATAAAACTCTAACAATTGATTTTGCTTATTTTGTTCATAATGATTTCTACTCCCATTCGGATAATTGGCAGGCGACCAAGGATATACTATAACGTTTCCCTTGCCTTGCGATACGTCGTATCCTAAATTCAAATTAGCCCGCAAATCAGGCAAGAAATGGAATTTATAATCGAATTGGATATTACCGATGCTTCTTAAGACGTCAGACTGGTCGTCTTTGCCATATAGTAATGAAACGGGATTACTTGTAGCCATTGTGTTGCGGTTAGGCGTACTTCCGTCCATCCATTGCCAATAGCCGTTGAAATTGTCAAATCCGCTTGCTGTTACCGGTTTCGTCGGATCCATACGTATTGCCGCTCCGATTGCATCGTTATTTCCAAAACGCGAATGGGTATAAGTGCCTTTTAAGTTCACGTTAACCGATAAGCGCTTATCAAAGAAGGTCGGAGAAAGGTTGAGCGCCAGAGTGCTCCGTTTCATATCGTCTGTGATTAAAATGCCGTTTTGGTTGATAAAACCTGCCGAGACGCGATAAGGAAGTATTCCCGCCGAGCCGCTCACGCTAATATTATTATCGGTAGTGAACGCATTGTGGAATATTTCTTTTTGCCAATCGGTATTAGCCGTACCGAGATAGCCGATATATTGAGCCGCTTTATTTGCGTCGAAGCGCGCATTTGCTTGAGTTGTTACAACATCGCGAAATTGGTCTGCCGAAAGCACTTCAACCCGCCGGGCAATGGTTGCAATCGAATTTTGCGTGGAGACGTCAACTTTAACTTTTTGTCCGGCAACTCCTTTTTTGGTTGTGATAATAATCACGCCGTTTGATGCGCGCGAACCGTAAATCGCAGTTGCAGAAGCATCTTTCAAGACATTCATCGATTCGATGTCGTTCGGATTGATGGTCGATAACGGATTAGTTATTCCTGAAATGCCTCCGTTGTCCAAGGGAACGCCGTCAACTACTATCAGCGGGTCATTACTTGCGTTCAGCGACGCACCTCCGCGAATACGGATTTGATTTCCGCTTCCTGCACGTCCGCCGGTAGGTGTAACTTGCACGCCTGCCACCTTTCCTGTAATCAATGAAGTAGGATTGGTAATCAACCCCTTTTGAAAATCTTTTTCACCGATTGCAGTAATTGAACCTGTGAGGTCTCCTTTTTTCATTGTGCCGTATCCAATGACTACCAATTCGTTTAATAATTGCGTATCTTCCTTCAAGACAATATGGAATGTTGTTTTTCCCGCCACATTCATTTCTTGGGAAGTATATCCGACTGATGAAACAACCAACACTGCATGATCGGCAACCGTCAGTTGAAAATTTCCCTCAATATCCGTAGCAGTCCCGATTCCTGTTCCCTTTACGGATACTGTAGCGCCGATTACCGGCTCGCCGGCTGCATCCACCACTGTTCCGGAAATGGATTTTGAACTTTGAGCAGATACGTTAAGACTAAACAACAAACATGCAAACAGTATACATGTTTGTTGAAATTTTTTAAAGATTGATCTTTGCTTTTCTTTCATAACATTTTCTGAATTTTAGTAAATCATAATTCTTTAATAATAATTAGTGTAATTAAGCGGTTATTAAACCGTTATTATAAACTTTAGTTCCGTATGAGAAAGAGAAAAAAAAGGTACGTTTAAAATAAACAAATTCAAACCTTAATTCTTCAACTTCTTATACCGTTTTAATTTCTAAAATAAACGTAGGATTATTAAAGCGATTAAAACGTATTACAAAGATAAAAAAGAATGTATAGAAAAAAACGTCACGTAAGAAAAATCTAAACGGCAAAAATGACAAATAATTGTTTGTCAATATGTTATGTTTTTTAGATCATAAAAAAATCTAAACAAAAGATAGAAAAAACAGGCTGTTTTCTTATGTATTCAATACAAAATCTTACAAATTGTCAATAGCTTCCACTCTGCATTGATGCCTTCCGCCGTCGAAAGGCGTATCGAGAAAAATGGTCATTACTTTTTCGGCTAAATCTAATGAAATAAATCGTCCGGGAAGCGAGAGGACGTTGGCGTCGTTGTGCGCACGGGCTAATCGGGCAATTTCTTCCGACCAGCACAGCGCCGTCCGAATCCCCCGATGCTTGTTCAGCGTCATGCTGATTCCGTTTCCGGTACTGCAAACGGCTATTCCTTTTTGGACATCGTTTTGTTCGAGCGCTTCGGCTAAACGATGTCCGTAAATAGCGTAATTGGTACTTTCAGTAGAATAAGTTCCATAGTCGATATAAGGTATATTCTTCTTTTCCAATAACTCCCGGACAAATTCCTTCATTTCGTATCCGGCATGGTCGGAAGCTAATCCGATTTTTTGCAACTGCTGATTCATGAATCTGTTTTTATAATAACTCCATTACCCGTTTGTAAACATTTTCAGCCGTGAAACCGAGTTTTTCGTCCAGCACTTTATACGGAGCTGAGAATCCAAACGATTCCATGCCCCAGATTGTACCGGCGCTGCCGACTAATCCCTGAAGCGTTGCCGGAAGACCGGCTGTCAATCCGAATATTTTTTTACCAGGGACGATCACAGAATCCTGATAGTCTTTCGATTGAGAACGGAACAAGCCTTCGGAAGGAACCGAAACAATCCGAACTTTTACTCCGTCTTTCCGCAATAAAGCCGCTCCTTCCACCAACGTGGAAACTTCGGAGCCGGAAGCGAGCAGAATCACGTCGGCATGACCGTCGCATTCGACTACGTAACCGCCTTTGGAAGATTGCAGCGCTTCTTCATAACGGTTTGTTTTTGCCGGAAGATCGGTGATATTTTGACGGGAAAAAATCAAACCGGTCGGCGTATGCGTATTTTCCATCGCCAATTTCCAGGCGACGGTTGTTTCCTGCACGTCTGCCGGACGAAGCACCAGCATCGAATTATGTCCTTTGTGATTTTTGAGTTTTTCCATCAGGCGGATTTGGGCTTCCTGTTCGACCGGCTCGTGCGTAGGTCCGTCTTCGCCAACGCGGAAAGCGTCGTGCGTCCAGACGAATTTGACGGGAGCTTCCATGAGCGCAGCCATGCGTATAGCCGGTTTCATGTAATCGGAAAAAACAAAGAACGTTCCGCAAGCGGGGATAACGCCTCCGTAGAGCGCCATGCCTATACATACGCAAGCCATTGTCAGTTCGGCGACGCCGGCTTGCAGGAAAGCGCCGGAAAAATCGTCTTTCGCGATGGCGTGGGTTTGTTTCAGGAATCCGTCCGTTTTGTCGGAGTTGGACAAATCGGCGGAAGCTACAATCATGTTTTCCACCTGCGCCGCCAAAACGCCTAAAACCGTTGACGAAGCAGCCCGCGTAGCCTGATTGGGTTTCTGCCGGATTGCAGCCCAGTCAATCGCCGGCGTTTGTCCCGACAGCCAGAAAGCTAATTTTTTAGCTGTTTCCGGATTCGCTTTCGCCCAAGTATCCTGTTCCGTTTTCTTCAATGCGGCGATTTTCTTTAATGCTGCTTTTCGCTGCGCATATAATTGTTCGACTTCCGGGAAGATCTGAAAAGGATCTTCCGGATTTCCGCCCAGATTTTCGACGGTTTTTTCAAACGAAGCTCCTGCTTCGCCTAACGGCATACCGTGGGTAGCGCATTTGTTTTCAAACGATTCGCCGTCGGCTTTGCGAGCGCCTTTTCCCATGATGGTTTTCCCGATAATCAGGGTAGGGGCGAGCTTGCTTGCCTGCGCTTCGGTCAACGCTTTTTCGATGGCGATAGCGTCGTTTCCGTTTATTTCGATCACTTTCCAACCCCAAGCCTTGTATTTAGCGGCGGTATTTTCGCCGGTCACTTCCGGAACAGTGGTAGAAAGCTGAATATCATTCGAATCATAAAACATAATCAAGTTGTCCAAACCCAGATGACCGGCAATTCGTCCTGCACCTTGGGAAATTTCTTCCTGAACGCCTCCGTCGGAAATATAGGCGTAGATTTTTTGAGTCAACGAGCGTCCGGTTTTTGCCGACAGAAATTTGGCGGCGATCGCTGCGCCGACAGCATAAGTATGTCCTTGTCCCAACGGACCGGAAGTATTTTCAATTCCCCGCGCGACGTCGCGTTCGGGATGCCCCGGCGTGATGCTTCCCCATTGGCGGAACTGCTTCAAATCGTCCAAAGAAAATTTACCGGCAAGCGTTAAAACCGAATACAGCATGGGCGACATGTGACCGGGATCTAAGAAAAAACGGTCGCGTCCTTCCCATGTCGGATTTTCAGGATCGTAAATCAGAAATTTATTAAATAAAACGTTTATAAAATCGGCGCCGCCCATAGCGCCGCCCGGATGTCCGGATTTGGCTTTCTCCACCATCGCAGCCGATAATATACGAATATTGTCGGCAGCTTGATTCATCACTTGAATATCGTTCATTATGCTATTTATATGTGTTAAAATTGAGCGGCAAATTTACAAATAATATTTGATTGCATCGTTTTTCCGTTTGCATTTCTCATACCTTTTATATAAATTTGCACAAATTTTATAACTAAACAAAACAAATTAACTATGGAAACTTTATTGAACTATGTGTGGAAACACAAGCTGTATGAGCCGGCTGAAATGCTGACCGAAGACGGCGCACCATTTGAAGTTATCGATCCCGGAATGTACAATTCAAATGCAGGACCCGATTTTTTTAATGCAAAAATCAGGATGGAAGGAAAAATCTGGGCGGGAAATGTCGAAATCCATACGGCTTCTTCCGACTGGTATAAACATCAGCATGAAAAGGACAGAGCGTATAATTCCGTCATTTTGCATGTGGTTGAAACGGTTGATGTCGCTAAAACTTACGATTCAAGCGGGCGGCTCATTCCCCAATGGGCGATTAAAATTCCCGAACGGATTCGAGCGGATTATTCATTCCTGCTGAATGCCGATATCTCCATTCCCTGTCTGGGGAAAATACCTGAAATTCCCGAAATTTACCTGAATGATTGGAAAAGCGCTTTATTAGTAGAACGCTTGGAGCGGAGAACCAATGCCTTGCTCCAATTACTCGATGAATGTAAAAACGATTGGAATGAAGTCTTTTACATTACGTTGTCCCGTAACTTCGGATTCGGAATAAACAACGATGCTTTCGAGCGGTTGGCAAAAAGTTTGCCTTTGCGGATTATCAGAAAACATCAAAATTCGATTACCCAGGTGGAGGCTTTATTTTTAGGACAAGCCGGATTGTTAGAGGATGTTGAGTCGGAAGACGCCTATTTTCTGGAACTCCAAAAAGAATACGGTTTTCTGCGGAAAAAATACAGTTTAACTCCTCTTGAATCCCATATTTTCAAGAGATTACGAATCCGTCCAGGCAACTTTCCCCATATTAAAATTGTCCAACTTGCAGGGATAATTCGAAAAAAGCAAGGATTATTTTCCAACGTATTAGCCCTTTCGGAATTGGAATCCTTTTATTCGCTTTTTATTTCCGAAACTGCCGGATATTGGCTAACGCATTATCATTTTGAAAAATCTTCCGTCCAGCAGACGAAAAATCTGGGCTTGTCTGCTATTCAATTGTTGATAATCAACACTGTAGTTCCGGTATTTTTTGCTTACGGTAAAAAGAAAAATTCGGAAGCGTATGCGGAACGAGCCATCCGTTTCCTGGATTTATTGAAACCGGAAAATAATTCGATCATCACTTTGTTTTCGCGTGCGGGAATACAAATCCAAAACGCCTGCGATTCGCAAGCGTTGATCGAACTCAAACGTGAATATTGCGAGCAAAAAAAATGTATTTATTGCCGGATCGGGCATCAGTTGCTGGCTCGTTTTAAACCGTGATTTTAATAAGATTTTCGGGATTATCGGGATTGCAGGTATAAACTTGTTTCTATATGCGAATGTAAAATATGAGTACCTATTTTACAAGTAAATAAATATTATTACTTTTGCAGTGAAAAAATTAACATAACTTGTGAGAGAAAAAATATAATAATGAAAAATGCATTCTTCATTTTATTATTACTGTTGCCTTTATCTGCAAAAGGGAAAATAATTGCCGTACTTGTAGGCGTTTCGGAATATGAGCAATCGATAAACAATTTGCATTACTGTCATAGTGATGCTGTTGAAATGTATAAACTGTTAATAGATTATACCGCGCCGGAGAATATGGTTCTTCTCACCAACCAACATGCTAAACGTGATAACATTGTATATTATCTGACACAATTATTCCAACAGGCTCAACCGGACGATATGGTGTTTTTTTTCTTTTCGGGACACGGAAATAAGGATGTTTTTATGACTTACGATTCAGTATTATATTTTAGTACGTTGGAACAAATTTTCAAAAAAACAAAAGCCAAGCGGAAACTGATTTTTGCCGACGCCTGTTTTTCAGGTACATTACGGCAACAGGGTAGCCCGGAAACTCCAAACAATTCAAATGCGGGAACAAATGTCCTGCTATTTCTGTCGTCACGTTCCGACCAATTTTCACAGGAAGACCTGTCTTTAAAAAACGGCGCATTCACATATTTTCTGCTTGCCGGTTTGAGAGGAGGCGCTGATACCGATAAAGACGGTAATATTACCGCCAGGGAACTCTTCAATTTCGTGTATCCCAAAGTAAAAGAAAGAACAAATGGAAGGCAAATTCCGGTCATGTGGGGTAAATTTGATGAAAATATGATTATTCTTAAACTGAAAAATAAGTAAACACAAATCTCATGAATATTAACAGGTATATCTATTTCAATTCGCGCGACACTTTCTTCAGAATCGCACTGTCGCAAATAGTTTGGTTTTCAGCCGATAAAAACTATACATTGTTGCAGTTGACCAACGGACAAAAACTTGTTTTCACTTTCTCGCTGCAAAAAATGGAGCAGTATCTTTCCGAAAAACTAAATGAAGACGCTAAGATTTTCGCCCGTATCGGAAAATCCTACATCATCAATCTCAATTATATCCATCAAATCGATATTGTTAAACAAAAGCTGCATTTGTTTGACGGCATTACTCAAAAAAGTTTTACGCTCGACGTGTCTAAAGAAGCTTTAAAAAATCTACGCAAATTATTTATAAAAGTATAGTTATAATATGGAAAAGAATGAAATACTTATTGGTCGGGAAGTGCCGAAAGACGACTATTCAATAGATGATAAGCAATACAAATTGGTCGGACGAAAACATGCCCGTATCATCCGTAAGCCCGACGGAATTTATATCGAAGACCTTGATTCGGCGAATGGCACTTTTGTTAACGGAAAACCGGTTAGTTTGAAAAAGATAAACCCTTCCGATAAGATTACGTTGGGCGGAGTCGATTATTACGAACTTAAACTTGAAAACGTATTGAAATTACTGCCCATGTCGGACAAGGAATTTCAAGCCAAATTTGCGAAATTGAAGCAAATGTATGATAACTACCAAATTGAAAGCAACCGGCTGCAAACCAAAGGACAGGAAGACATGATGACGAGAAGAATGTTGCCTACAATGATTTTAGGTTCAATTACCGGATTAATTGCTTCTGCCGTCCCTAAAGCTCAAAGGGGATATATTGCAATTATCGGTGGAATATTAACCGTAGTCGTCTTCTTGGTTGCTACTAAAATGGCAAGCAAAAGCGCCAAAAATATGCGTGAAAAATTAGCTCAGCTCAATGAACAATTTGAATTGGACTATGTCTGTCCGGCTTGTGGGTTTAGTTTCAAAGGCAGATCTTGGGAATTTCTTAAAAAAGCGGGCAAATGTTCCGCTTGTCACAGGGAATTTCATGCAAATTAACACGATTCTCGTAAAAAATTACAGTTGGTAATATAAACATCATATTTCGTCACAAAAATCAAAAAGCTGCGTTGTTTTGTGAAATTTTATTATTTTCTTTGCAGAAAAATAATTCATTATTCATAATTGAAAAACATGACCCGTGACGAATTTCAAAAACGATTTACCTACAATCCCAATACAGACCGTTTGGGAGAAGGCGGTTTCGGCGAAGTATTTAAAACCTACGATACGGTACGCGACCGCTGGGTAGCGATGAAAGTATCGAAAGTGAGACCCGAACTCGAAAATGTCCGCTTACGCAAAGAAGTGGAAATGGTCAACCATCTGCCCGAGCATCCCAACATCGCTTTTTATGAAGCATGCTATACTTTCCGGGAAATGTCGGGCGAATACGACTTCGGTATTTTGCAGTATTATGAAGAAGGCAACCTCAGCCAGTTACTAAAAAACAATTCATTATCACTGTCCCCAAAGCAGTCCCTATTGTCCCAAATTCTTGAAGGTTTAGATTTTCTGCACGCTCAGGGCATTATCCACCGCGACCTGAAACCGCAAAACATCCTGATGGTTCGGCGGCAAAATGGCGAATACATTCCTAAAATAACCGATTTCGGTATAAGCAAACAATTAGACATCAACAAAAGTTCGGTGTTCAGCAACTCGCTTGCCGGAGCAGGAACGTTGACTTACGCTTCGCCCGAGCAGTTAGGTGCTCGCGAAATCCGCAAAAATACCGACTTGTGGAGTTTTGGCGTGATAGCTTTTCAAACCTTTACAGGGCAATTGCCGTTTACGACCGGCGAACATGCCTCCACAAGCGAAGCGGGACGCACGGAATTGTTTCGCCAAATCAACAGCGGTCGCTTGCCTGAAATCATCAATTCAATTCCCGAACCATGGCAAACGCTGATTCGCTGCTGTTTAGTAACCGATCCGGCGCAAAGGCTGAAAAACACGCAGGAAGCAAAAAATATTTTAGCCGGCAATGGTAGAGACGTTGCACGCAACGTCTCTACAGAAACCGAATATGAAACAAAAATCGACCAGCCTCCCTCAAAACCATC
>Ga0123354_10016642_pt1 | contig 11521 bp, 7 predicted proteins | sample TergutLab28metaG_2_FD_97872 | JGI IMG/M metagenome (GOLD analysis project Ga0123354, IMG submission 97872) | Labiotermes labralis P4 segment gut microbial communities from Petit-Saut dam, French Guiana - Lab288 P4 | ecosystem: Host-associated > Arthropoda: Insects > Digestive system > Gut ... | reverse complement strand
CTCCGTAACCGTCCAAAATCGGACACATGTTTATATGAACTTTTTTGATCACAAAGACCTAGGAAATCACCTCCTGCAGTTATGCCCTAAAGTCGTGAAACACCCTGTATATATGTATGTATACATGTATATATAAAATTGCATTTCATTATATTTTTACCCTTTCTTAATAAAAATTTATCTGCTGTCTAAGAATGAAAGATACTTGCTTGTAATCGTCTGGTGCTCGTTAGAATATTTAAAATGAAATAAATTGAAATAAAGATTTGAAGATTGTGTAGAGTGAGGCTGTCGTTATCTAACCCACTGTACTCTCCCGATATTTCCTCGGAGGTTATTTAAAAAAAAAAGAAAACCTATCAGGATAGTCTGTTTCCCTACAAGGAGATGATCTTACCTGCTCACAAGTGAAAGGCAAGACCAGTATCGTTTGAGGTAACTTGCTGTGTGTTCTTATAATAAAACCAGCGAGGTGTAATAATTTCTCAAATTTATTTTTGGAATAAAACTCTACATGTTTAGGACAGTTTATCTGTCCATCATCAGGAGTCTAGCACTGTACACACAACAATACATACAGGTTATGCTGGCTGCTTGCTAGCGGGATCCTGATCCCGCTAGACCTACCCTGGGCCCACCCAGCCTCCTGCACAGTGGGTACAGGTTCTTTCCCGGGAGTAGGGGCGGCAGGGGCTTGAGACTGACCCCCACCTTATCTAGTGCCGAAGGTCCTAGAAAAGAGTACCTCTATTCACCCTAAGGGCCTGGGTGGCCTATAAAAAGGGTGAAACTCACCTATCACGATGCACGGTTCTCTGAATATCAAATTTGGCGCGTGTTATTACTGTCAGCTTCGTTGTTATTATTATCCTTATTTTAATAAACGTGTGTTTGCATATGTGGAAGGGGGGAGGAGTCTGTACATAGCTACAGTTTCTTACAGATGACACCTTCAATATGTGAGACATTATTGGCAATAGTTACAACATAAAGTAATATATTTTATGCTGGTTGTGCAAAGATTATAATTTTCTGAATGTCCGTCTCTCTGTCCTCCAAGCTATTGGCAGTTTCTTTAAAGCCGCTGTCGGTAAATGACAGTACGTAACACTGAACAGTTTGAAGACAGACTACAAAAAATCAACAGACTTCCAGTTCAGTGTAGGAGTGTCCCGGTCAAGTTGTGACAAACACCTTTCGAATATAAAACAGAAGCGGATTGCAACTGTTAGAGGAAAGAAATTTCCAGCAGAAGTCGGACTTACTACATTGGGCTTCACCTGATGTGCCTATTTATTGTGATTGGCTCTCTAACAAATCTTACTAAATTAACGAACTGCCCTATTAGCTAATTATACTTAACTAACTCAGTATCATTTAACTTATTGTGAAAACGTTCTTCTTTCCTCCAAAAATTTTCTTGTGATTAGTTCCTAATTCTTGCATTGAGGCAAACTATTTGGGATTCATAAACAGGTCACTGTGATTGGTTGGTCAAAGAAACAAAAAGCGTGAAAGAAGACTCAATTTTTCAGCATATGATAATGCAGTTTAACTATCATCAGTATGTGGATTCCGCATGTATTTCGCTGTGCGAAGGAAATGAGTGTGAACACACAGGGATTAAAACCACAACGATGACAATACACTGTCATAATGGATTACACTGTCGGAACAATTCTGTCATTGAGTGACCACAATTACGTTGCTGGTATGTGAAAAACAACCGTCACAACAAAAATACTGTGATGGTTAATTTTGAAGTTTGTCAGTATTGCTGTCATACTAACCCTGTAATGTCGTCATATGCCATAAACACACATACATTACAAGCAACAAGGAAAAAAACAGAATATACTCTGAATAAAATTTTATGAAGTGAATAATATAAAAATGTCTTTCGCAAACAAATTATAATAATTTTTTTTTGCATCGGGAAGTACACAATGGGAAATGGACTGTACAAAGACTCCCCTTTAACAACTCATCCAATGCTAGTCCAGAAAATACGGCGAACATTAAAACCTTTGCGAGCACCACAAAGATGCACGTATCATTTACGAGCGCAGGGCAGACTCATGTTTTCATATGCAAACTAAATGGATGTAACTCGTGAACCCCATAAAGAGACATGAACTGACACTTTTCTGCACGTAGCCCAGTCAGGAGTTCTTAACTCTGCGAATATGAAGTGTCTCGATGTCTGGACCTAATGAGGCAGGAGAAAATTACTTAAATGAAGTATCATGAATGTATTTTTCCAGATACTATGAAGCAACGGACGATGGAGAGGGCAGGATATTTGGCAAGAATGCGATAGAAGAGAAATGCATTTACGATTTTTGTGGGAAGGCCTGAAAGAAAGAGACCATTTTGAAGACTGTCTACCATGCTGATGGAGATCAGAGACTTAAAATATCTCAGAAAACAAGATTTAAATGAATTTGGCGGGAAGTGGGAAGAAATACAATCTACATGTTCAGAATTATTCGTTAATACAAAATTATTATTGCGGACCGCGGTGGCTCAGTGGTTAAGGTGCTGTGCTACAAATCGGAAGGTCGCTGCTTCGATCTCAGCTGGTGTCATTGGATTTTTTATTGACATAAAATCCTTCCGATCGCACTATGGCCCTGGGGTCGACTCAGCCTCTAACAGAAATGAGTACCAGGAGCATTTCCTAGGGATAAAGACGGCCGGTGCACAAGGCTGACAACCTTACCACCATCCTGTGTCGTTGTCACGAAATATGGGAACCTTAATTTCCTGGAACCGTCTGGGCCTCTCCAGACCTGTAACGGGACTGCTTTATCTTTACATTTTACAAAATTATTATCATTACTACTACTGTCTTTCTTAAAATATGATAATTTAATGCGGAAAGCATAATGAGAAAAGGAAAGTGTGTGAAAAGTTCGGTTGGAAATGTTAATTGGAAAAGACTAAAAGCATACATACGAGAGAGGATAATATCATAGGAAAAGTTTTGAAATTCTGTTTAACTGGTTTAGGTTATTTTCCAGTAGCTGTCCATCCGTGCGTGAAATATAACAATACAAATATCGTAAATTCTCGAAACTACTTTCCACGAACTATTATCTATTTCTACCATCGTGTAGTCCACCAGGAGATTGATCGACCTCATGTGTTTCAATAAAAACAGCAGCAATAACAAATATATTTCTCCTTTCTTTTGTCTGCAAATATTTTAGATAAAGGCACGGACATTTTTTATTTATAGGTATTTCGGTCTGGTCTCGAAGCACAATATAAAATTTTAAGTTCAATACAAATCTTAATATCCACAGCAAAAGAGCAGGCAGAGGGGAATAAGAAGATTTGAAAATTTTTGTAACAACTTCAAGAGAAATTCTTCTGTATGCAAAAGTGTCTTCAAATAAATACTTTAAAAAATCAATTCTTTCGGATCACAACAGCTTTCACTGGCTGTTTGTTTTGAGCGAAATATTAAAAGTTATTGGCTGATAAGATGGCGCAGATTTTTAGTCACATGATCGACTCGTCTGTCAATAAAGGATGTAATTCTTGCAGCTCATAAAAGTACGAGTTTAAGGTTTACCGTCAATACCATCTGCTGTAAAAACGGTATTTAGAACCTCGTTCGAAAAAAAGGTACGTCTATATTCAGAAGCTGTCTTACACTTGTATTTCTCCTCTTCTTCTTCTTATCTTCTCCTTCTCCGTCTTCTCCTTTTTCTTCTGCTTCTTCTTCTCCTCCTCCTCCTCCACCACCTCCTCCTCCTCCTCCTCCTACTTCTTCTTCTTCTCCCCTCCTTTTCTTCTTCTTCTTCTTCGGCTGCACTGTTCTTTGTGAGTTTTGACCTGCTCGATTATCCGTTTCCATTCACTCATTCTATTAGTATTCTCTTTACAATTTTATATTTTATAACCTTCAATTCATGCTGTATATCACTTCCCTTTTAACATGTATCGTTCGTTGTAAGAGATTATACTTTCATTCTTATCATGACCATTTCGAACAATAGATTTATTTTAGAGAAATAAGTAGTCGGCCTAACGTACAACTCCGGCTACCTTGGAGGACATACTCTTTTCAGTTAGTGCTACCTACTTCAGGCAAATGTTCTGGTTTCTTGGCGGCAGAAGTTCGCCATTCGTCTACTGTCATTTACTGTCCTCCAGAGGATGTTCCAATTGTACTCCAGGAAATGAGAGCCAAACTCACTAACAGACCCTCACAGGGAGGCATGTAAGCATTTATGTTCCAACTTACTGGCATAAGTACGTCCCAACTGCGACCTGTACCACTTTTTACCTCTCTGCCTATATTTATATAACTGTTTTGTGTAACTACGTTGCTGTTTCGATATTCTTGATTAATTTCATCTGATAAACCCTTAAAAGCAATTGGAATCCAATGGAATCCATTTTTAATCTACAACACACCTTTCACTCAAAGAACGTGTTCAGTACCGGCAATAAAAGATTCGAATCATATCAACAATTTTAAAATTTTTGGAGGTTTTTGTTTTTATTAATACGAACACTTGTAGGAAAAAAGTAAACGATTGACGGAGATTCTTATTGTGTCAAGCACTAAAGTAATCTAACTTACGTCACGAAAGACGGAAGTTTATTGAGCATAGACACATGGCCTAATTCTATTCGGCAGCACTAGCTACGAGAAGTCAAAAATGTCATTAAAATATGTGACAACGAAATATCTAAATCCCGAACATCGTGATGTCCTAACATTGAAACTGTACCGTACGTATTCTTATAATAAAACCAACTAGATTCACTAATTTCTCTAATTTGTTTTTGGAATAAAACTCTACATCTTTCGGACATTTCCTCTGTCCATCATCAGGAGGTTTTCACTGTACACACAGCAGTGATATATAACATAAAGATTTGCTGACAGCTGACACCTGTCAGCAAACATGTATGACATATACCATTGCTGTGTGTGCAGTGAAAAACTCCTGATGATGGACAGAGGAAATGTCCGAAACATGTAGAGTTTTATTCTAAAAATAAATTTGAGAAATTAGTGAATCTAGTTGATTTTATTATAAGAATTTATCACGATGCACGGTCACCTGAACGTCAAACTGTACTGTACGTAGTATATAAATTTTTCAACATTTAAGGAAATAGGGAACTTCATTACATTTAGTTTGTTGCTTGCGCTACTAGTCTGTACTAATGATTCATACAAACCTCCATAATTTTAATATGTCTAACGATATTGAAGCTTATTTTTTACGTCTCCCTATAACTCTTTTTCTTCAGTCTTTTCTAAGACTCTAGCTTCATTCCAATATCAGTTTTCTTGTTTTCTTATCTTGGAAAGCGACAGACTATTCCATTGTGAGCGTGCAGTTTTCTGTCTTGGAAAATTTTTACACTTCCTTCAATTTGTGTTAATTTCCCACTTACATTTCACAACCAGCAGCAGTCTGAGTCCCTTCTTGCTCTCGTACGTGGGTGTGTTGTTTCCTGTTCCTTAGTGGGAAATAAAACCCACCATTAACGACCACGGTCAGTATCAGGATAAAGGTACTGCAGGGGAAATGGGCCGAGGAGGAAGGGCGGAGTTAACAAAGGAAGTCGAAATGTTTCTCTCGAGTTCCATTTGAAATGAGAATTGAGTACGGATTTCCTTAATACGTGTTTGTCATAGGGACATTCAAGACAAACAATCGCGCTTAAATCTGCGAAAGCATTTCAAATACAGATTCCAACACGAAGAGAGATACGTGTATAGGCCCAGCTGCAATGATAATGGAGTTCGTCTGGAATGTGAAGCTTTTGACTTCGTCAGAGGAGTGTCTCAGTTTTTCGGAGGAAACTCTTTCACTTATCTTCAGTTTACTTACTTACTTACTCCATGGAGCAGAGTCCTTCTTGAGAAGCTAACAGGTTTTCAGCTAGTCAAGAAATTCCCTTCATTTTATGGAAACCGGAGGTTCATTACCGTACTCACAAGTTCCCGCCACCTATCTCTATCCTGGTCCAGCCCGTTCCAGTCTATATCCCCAATTCCACTTCCTGAAGATCCATCTTAATATTATCCTCCCATCTACGCCTGGGTCTCCCAAGTGGTCTCTTAAACTCAGATTTCAGCAACAAAAATCTGTATACGGCTCTCCTCTCCCTATACGCGCTACATTCCCCGCCCATCTCATTCTACTCGATTTTATCACCCGAACAATATTGGGTGAGGTGTACAGATCATTTAGCTGCTCATTCTGTAGTTTTCTCCACTCCCTTGTTACCTCCTCCCTCTTAGACCCAAATATTCTCCACCCTGTTCCCAGACAACCTCAGCCTATATTCCTCCCTCATTGTGAGTGACCAAGTTTCTCACCCATACAAAACAACAGGCAAAATTATAGTTCTGTATATTTAATCTTTAAATTTTTGAATGGCAAACTGCAAGACAGAAGATTGTGCACCGAATAATAGCAATCATTCCTTGACTTCAATCTGTTCTTAATTTCTTCCTGAATAGAATTTTGGTTTTTTAAAGTTGTTCCCAAATATTTGAACTGTTCCACCCTTTCAAAGAACCTATTATCGATATTTATAGTGTGATTTTGTCCTACAATCTGATCTCCAGATATGACCTTATACCTAAGTTTTATGAGCATTTACCTCTAGTCTAATCTCCTTAGTAGTTACTACTACAACTTCTGCGTTTTGCTTTATAGTATGTACGCTTCCTGTCAATATATTAACATCATCATCATAAACCAGAAGCTGATGTGTACCATTTAAGATCAAGCCATGCTAGATTACCTGAACCCTCTTAATGGCGTACACTGAAGCACAGTTGAAAAGCAGTGGCGATAGAGCATCTCCTTATTTCAAAACATTCCTAATAGGAAACATGTCAGACAACTTATTGCCTACCGAGAATCTCTTATACGTTTCAGTCAGACACACTTTTATTAGCCTTACTAGTTTCATGGGGATAAAATACTTAATGAAAATATTATAAAGACCTCCTTCCTGACTGAATCATAAGCTTTCTTGAAGTATATAAAGAGCTGATGCACTGCTTCGATGTATTCCCAGTTTTTTCTCAAGTATTGGACGAAAGCAGAATTATGATCGGTAGTTGACCTCTTGCGTCGAAATTCCCATTGATGACCCCCAGTAATCTTTCCTCTTCTTCACAGCAACCGACAGGTAATGAAAACAAATGAAGACTTCGGAATTTGGTATGGCTTTCGTTGCTGCTGTGTTCACGTGCACACAATAAAATTTTCGCATCTTCCTACTGAATTTGTAGGTTGCATATTAGAAGTTCATTGGGATCTCTTCAGCCTTGCACTTATGATCCTATTTCACTTTCATATAGCCGGTAAACTTAGCTAGTACGGCAAGAATAATTGTATTTTGGAGAATCTCACTGAATGAAGACGCATTTAAGTCCGAAATGTGGATGAGGTAATGATATTAAAAACAGACATCGAGGGGAAAAGTTTACAAGAAAGTGCAGAGTGATTAACTCTTTGTGATAATTGCTTAGTGGTGTTTATTAGCAACATACATAAAAATAGAAATTTATTGAGCGTTCACATGTCTTTTGATTTGGGAGAGAACATCCATAAATGGATGAAAGTGAGTTTGGTTATTCTGGTAACAGTTCAAATCATTGGTACTCAGAAAAGGTCCACTCATTTGTAGTGATAGCCTGTGCAGACAGGCCATACAAGAACTAGAATGGACTCCTGCTTAAACGTAAACAGGACCGATCGGTAGGGCGGTTAATATCTTAACTCTTTATCGACTAATGATTTATTTCATGGGAACTGGAAAGCGCCATGCTGTTGTCAACGTTAATGTTCCTTTCGGCGGAAGAACTCTGACAGTTCCTACGCTCTAAGGGAAGAATTGGAACTATGTGCGTTTTTTTCTGCCTGTTTTGCATTTAGTGGGTGAAAGATCATTTTTCATAACTAGCACGCTCTGATTTCTCTGTCATAGAGAATTTAAAGGGTCAGGGGTTTAGGACAGTGACAGAGAATACTCTTATATTAATAGTCGTCCAACGAGATGCAACACAAAGCAGTCTATTTATTATTCTGCAAGTTCACTCTACATGTTTCGGGTGTCAACCACAACAATCATCAGGAGTATACAAAACTGTAACTGCACCCTCCGGTACTGGTCATATTTTTTGTGCAGCTACCTCCCTCAAACGTGGCCAAGCTTGGCCACGTTGGAGAGAGGTAGCTGCACAGTACCGGAGGCTGTAGTTACAGTTTTATGTACTCCTGATGATGGATGTGATTGACACCCCAAACACGTAGAGTGAACTTGCAGAATAATAAATAGACTAGTTTGTTTTGCATCTCGTTGGAGAATTATTAATATCGATCAGAGATGCACGGAACCATAAACATAAAAATAGAATACTACTATTATAGTTATAGAAACAGTTAAGGATTCCAAAAAAGTGGTAAACTGGTCAAAGAACGACTAATTAGTGAAAAGTAACAGAACTGCATTAGAGTAAAAAAACAGTCCACCAAATGTGGGAGTAAATATCATCCCATGACATGCCTGGACAGCATTATGTGTTATTTACTTTTGTATTCGGAAAATAAATAGCATTTCCGTAATTCAGATATTTATTTCACCAAACCGACGCGATATAAATCAGTGTTTAAAGCACTTTTGAAAGCTTCTCGAGCGACCCGCGAAACAATCTGCTGATCACAGGATGTCGCGCACATTCCTCTGACTGTAATGCTCGCCGGGTAGTATGGAGAGCCTTAAGTCACCTAATCACTTCTGCCAAGCCAAGCCAAGCCAAGCCAAGCCAAGCCAAAAGTGTTAATTGTGGGCGGAGACTTGCGCGAAGCGCAAGTCGATGTCCCTCTGTCTGTTAGCCATTCCTGCATTTGACCGCATTGCTAGGCTCAGTAACAGACACCTAAACTCTAACAGGGGAATATGCGTACGCTAACGATTTTGAAGTCAGGCTGAGGGCCTTAACTGATTGTGCCAAAGACTAGGGCCTGGGCTGCCCTGGGCTAAGTATGGGAGGGATAAACTTTGGTTGGTTGGCTGTCTGGGTTCCGAGCCCAGACTGGCTCTGTCGCATACTGGATTTATGCGACGTTCGTCAGGCGCTTAGGTCTAGAAAACAGAGATTAACGGCTGTGAGGACCCGTTGCGCTGACCACGTGACACTCCTCTATCCGCAAAAGTTGGAACTAACTTCGCCGACCGGCGGCGGCCGCTCTGTCGGTATAGTTCGCGTGCGGACTAAGGCCACGGAGTTGCTGTAGTAAGGAGTTCCCCACATCAGCGAACTTTGAGTCAAAGCAGGCAAGAGAACTTACTGATTACGGCTGCAGTTAATCTTCTAGGGGTGAATTAATTCTAGGCGTGTTCGCCTAATTACGAAGAGAAACTATTAGAATCGTCATAACGGTCAACCATTCTGTCCGTCTGCATGGAACAACTTGTCTCCCACAAGACGAGTTTTCTTGAAATTTGACATATACGAGGCTTTTTCAAAAACCTGTCGAGAAAATCCAAGTTTTATTAAATTCTGGCAAGAATAACGGATACTTATACTAACACTTTCGTACGTTTTCAAAATATCCGCTTTATCTTCTTAGAATGAGAAATGTTTCAGACAACATTTCTAGAGAAATAAAAACACATAGGTAATGTACAATAATTTATGTCCGAAAATTGTGCAGTATATGAGATAATGTAAAAAAAGACGCAGGATGAAATTTTGCTCTTGCACTGCAAAAAATGGTTACTCGAACGCACCTTAATATTAGGAAATGGTATTTAGTCAAACACAACTGTGTCACTGAGGTGTATTTAATGACTAGATGATGGAACAACTACATGTGTCGGCCTGTACTGGCCATCTTCAGGTTGTCTTGGGGAACTTAAGAACAGCATAGAGCTATTTCTTAAGTTCCCCAAGACAACCTGAAGATGGCCAGCACAGGCCGAAACATGTAGTTGTTCCATCATATAGTCATTAAATACACCTCAGTTTCACAGTTGTGTTTGACTAAATACCATTTCCTAGTTTCACACACACACACAACGGGGATGACACACTTCCTAGCACCATAATGTTACCTTATGCGTACACTGCCTACCTTGTTAAACCGCGTCGCTGTATATGGACCACTTCGCTGTTTCTTTCATTCTAAGTCTACGGTAGGGCCCTGGAGAGGAGTCACTGGTCTTCATTTCGTATCGTGGATCCAGATATATTGCCGACACTAATGAATTCAGGGACAGAGAAACTCGCTGCTTAGTATATGTGGACATAGTTGACTGCGCCCTTGCCACTCTCATTAAGATGTGACTAATGATGTCCATAAACGTGAATCTTTCTCTCCGAATTTGCATACTACCATAACTCCTCTTTGAATTAGCACCCTTAAACGGTAATGAAGGTGTTTTATGAAAACAATAATGGTTTCATTCACGGGCCGGGTAGTGTAGTCGGTATAGCGACTGGGTACGAGCTGGACGGTCCGGGAATCGAATCCCGATGGAGGTGAGATTTTCCGCACCTGTCCAGACCGGCCCTGGGGCCCACCCAGCCTTCTGTACAATGGTTACCGTGTCTTTCCCGGGGGTAAAGAGCGGCCGAGGCGTGACGCTGACCCCGCACCTCCTTCTAGTGCCGTGGTCAAGAATGAGTAGAACTATACCACTACTCCCCCTACGGGCCGTACGGCCTGTACAGAATCTCAGTGCCTGTACAAGGGTGCACTTTACCTTTACTTTTACCAATAGTGGTTTCATTCACTATGGAATTATAGAGAATTTAATTCTCATTAATATTTCGAATTATTACTTAATAAAATTTTAGTGAAAGTTTTATTAAGTTAGTAAGTGGAAGTAATGTTTCACGTATTCTTAATCTCTGAACTGGATCCAAATGAGACTTATTTATCCTGTTGTAGACTTTGACATGTGTGCTACTAAAGTACACTGCTTGAAAGTAATATATAAACATATACACCAATACGATGAGACAAGAACTGACCCGATCACACATTTGAAACTAAGTGTACGCTCCTATCTATCATATTAACTACCCGGCCATGTTTACATTATCTACATGATACTTTAATACCAGCTACAGGAGAAATTACTTAAAGGTTTTGGACTTTGGGTTAAGACAGACGCCTCAGTACCGTAGCTGCCAATTTAACAGGGGCCTTCCAGTTCGATAAACGTCGCTTAAATGGTTTGCATCATCACTGATCTTGACTCGAGGCTTAACAGGGGTAAAATTAACCTTTTGGCGCCGGAATTATTTTTTTAATTTTAGAACACCCTGTATATAAAATGTGAATAATAAATGAACCAAATACGTTAGAATTATGAAACAAACTGCATTTTGAAGAGAAAAAAAATGGAGAGTATATACCGTGTTTAAAATATTCAGTACCTATATTTGTTGAATAAATATATAAAATGCAACTTTAGAGGTTAGCGGTGCGGTACGACCACTATAGTTGACATTAGGCGT
>Ga0123354_10016639_pt1 | contig 11522 bp, 7 predicted proteins | sample TergutLab28metaG_2_FD_97872 | JGI IMG/M metagenome (GOLD analysis project Ga0123354, IMG submission 97872) | Labiotermes labralis P4 segment gut microbial communities from Petit-Saut dam, French Guiana - Lab288 P4 | ecosystem: Host-associated > Arthropoda: Insects > Digestive system > Gut ... | reverse complement strand
TTGCGCTGACCACGTGATACCCCTCTATCCGCAAAAGTTGGCACTAACTTCGCCGACCGGCGGCGGCCGCTCTGTCGGTATAGTTCGCGTGCGGACTAAGGCCACGGAGTTTAGTTTAATTGTATCTACATATTATACATTGTGCTTTAGTTGGATAATAAAGTGTTTATCATTGATGCAAGGTGCAAACACGAAAACGTACCATCCTGTTCTGCACAGATCACAACAGTGTTTCTTGTAACAACACATCTCATCAGACGTGTTGGAAAATTCCCCCCCCCCCCCTTTCCATGATTCAACCATTATTTGTTACCATCGGTCTCAGATAATTTAAGAAAATCGTACACTGCATTGCAGCAAATTTCTTAAGCTGTTACTCAATTATTACACCAAACCACTGCACGTACATAAAATTTATAAAATTTACAAATTAAAACATTAAAAACGCTCCGACATGTTTCGGTCCTAAGACCATCCTCAGGGAGCTATATCTTCCTTGCTAAGGTCACACTAGAAATAGTCACAAATTAATATGTGACTATTTCTAGTGTGACTTTACCAAGGAAGATGTAGCTCCATGCAGATGGTCATAGGACCGAAACATGTCGGAGCGTTTTTAATGTTTTAATGTGCAAATTTTATATATGTGCAGTGGTTGGTGTAATAATTGAGTAACTCGACAACATGCACGGTGTAACAATGAAAATAAAAAATCCTTAAGCTGTCTTCATTTTCACTTTTTACCACACCACAAATCATGTCGCTTGTTAACGTCACTGACCGCACATTCTCTACTGGTACATTAATTATTATTCTTATTATAACAGAGATGGATTTAACGCTGCGGTAACTGAAAATTTACCACTGCTTACACGACCGCCATCTATACACATAAACGAGAATCCCCATCAGTAAGTAGCATGTTTGACCACTAAAAATATAACCCAGGAAATATTCCAAATGAAAAATAAAATACGGTATACAACAAGAAAAATCAACAAGCCAGCATATGGCCTGTGAACCCCCCCTTTTCGCCAAACAAAATATTACAGAACTGAAGAAAAACAAAGTAGAATTCCACACACGAAAATCTGAAAATTGTTGTGAATTACGATAAATACCAAAATATGAAAGTGGGCCGGGTAGCTCAGTCGGTATAGCGACTGAGCTACGGGGCTGGACGGTCCGGGATCGAATCCCGGTGTGGACGAGATTTTCAGCCCGCCCAGACCGGCCCTGGGGCCCACCCAGCCTCCTCTAAAATGGGTACCGGGTCTTTCCCGGGGGTAAAGTGTGTCCGGAGCGTGCTGCTGACCACTCACCCCATTCCAGTGCCGCAGTCATGGAAGAGCAGAGCTATACCTCTACCCACCCTGTGGGCCACACCGGGCCTGTAACGGGATCACTTTACCTTTACCAACATAATAAACGTTAAAAATTTTACACATCTTGCTTTTATAATGACGGTTATTGTCGTACGCAACTTATACTGACTGACAAAACAACAAACACGCAATACTCGTTTTTCGCAATTTACGACTCTCACCAAAAACAATAATGTGAAAACTCTGTATGCATATTTACCCATTTTATTTAACAAATCTTTTAACTGAGAGCCTGATTATGGCCGTGTAGGTGGGCCGAAACACGTTGCCATAAACAAACAGTTGTGTTTGAGGACAGGGAAAGTGTGCACATTCATCTACATTACCATAAAAATCTGTTACCTGTATCCTACTGGCGGGTAACATACATAACAATAAACATGAAGTGTGATATCACGCTCTGTTTCGTCAGATACCAGCAATTACAAAAGAGAGTCCAATACAAATGATTTCATTATAAAACATTATCTCTTGTTTCGCAACATTAGCTGTTGTATGTTTCGACACTGATGGCTGGTACATAAAACATAGAAAAAAAAAAGAGGAGGGGTAATAAATAAGGTTGCCAATTCATTACTTCCTTACTGTGAGATTTGCACCTTACGTAAGTTCCACAATGGTTTTTTTCTTCCCCCCTGTGGCACTGAGGCCCAACGCGGGCCATGGCCTCCTCATTCTTGAGGTTTTTGGATCACATACAACGATGCATCACAGTCGGTAGGGCTTCTCTGGACGCGTCATCAGTGCGTCACAGAAACCTCTACCTGACAACACTCACAACAGAGACATCCATGCCCCTGGTGGGATTCAAACCCTCGATCTCAGCAGGCGAGACCTTACGGCTTAGACCGCGCGGTCAGTGGGACCGGCCCACAATATGTTAACCGTATTATTTAACATCTGCCTGTAGACTATAACAAGCATATACCGAGTAAATGTTCCTTAAAGTTTGAGTCCACTACCATTTTAAGGCAAAACTGTGTATTTAGGTATAGACTGTGTGAATTATTTTGAAAAGAATTTCCTAAAATATATAAAAATTGCACCTACCCAAACAATTTTATCCCCCCCAAAACGTAAAATGGAATCATAAAATGTGGAATACCGTAAGTCTCAATACATTACATGAGGTATAAATAAATAAACATAATTTTGCATATTTTTATGTTTTGTTGACCGTGCAACCTAATATAGTCTTCTTTTTTTACCAACTTGATGCACAAATTCTTTATTTTAATACATTTATTACATTCCTGTACATGTTTTGACGTTCTGCTGACCGTGCATCTCTGTATATTTATCTCAGTAATTAACCAACTTCATGCACAAAATTTTTGTTTTACAATAGGTGGCCGTCTCGTGCACTGGACGGCCACCTATTGGTGTGATGATACCGGGGGCTGTGTAATGCAATTTTGACCCCCTGATGATGAGCACATGTGCTCGAAAACTTGTAGAGGCATGAAATAAACTTATTGTAAAACAAAAATTTTGTGCATCAAGTTGGTTAATTACTGAGATAAATTCCTCTACATGTTTCAAGCACTATTATGCTCATCTTCAGGAGGACAGTTCTATCAACACAGCATCTGGTATCGTCACTGTCTTCAAAGTAGGAGAGTCCTCCCGTAACCTGTGTACTGAACAGTCACCTAAAGACAGTGACGATACCAGATGCTGTACTAATACAATTTATAATACAATAGCATTATATAATACAATACAATATTATATAATACAATAATACATTACGAGAGTCCTCTCGTAACCTGTGTACTGAACAGTCACCTAAAGACTGTGACGATACCAGATGCTGCACTAGTACAATTTGTAATACAATAATATTATATAATACAATACAATATTATATAATACAATAATACAGTAGCAGAGTCCTCTCGTAACCTGTGTACTGAACAGTCACCTAAAGACAGTGACGATACCAGATGCTGCACTAATACAAATTGTCCTCCTGAAGATGAACACAACAGTACTCGAAACATGTAGAGGAATGTAATAAATGTATTAAAATAAAGAATTCGTTCATCAAGTTGATGAAAAAAAGACCATCATAATTTACATACCCTAAGAGTGAAGTAAGGATGAGATCTCATAATACGGGAATAATAATTCACTTTATTTTTACCAACTTATGCACTATACAGAAAACCAACGCAAGGAATACACGTAATATGATATCCAGCTCCATCACATATGAAATAAGACATGCTTTCAGCATACCTCAACAGTAATATCAGATAACAAGTAACTTTAGTAGGCACACGAGACTCCCTGAAGATGGTTTTTAAAAAATAAACGAAACATTCGGAGTTTTAAATAATTTTATCTTTTAATATTTTAATGTATCAGCAATAATACTAACTGATATACAAGTGCATAAGTTGGTAAAAATAAAGTGAACTGAATCAATATGAACGGTGCTACAGTGAAAACGGGAATAATAAGTTAGTAACTTTACTTAATGCCTTCTGTTATACAGTTCACATAACAGCCATTTGGGTGAAAAATTCCCGTTGTGCAATTCTCAATAATTGTTTAATTGTCCGACCAAACACATCCACACAGATCTGGTATATTAGTCCCTTTACACACACAACAAACTGTTTCTGCGGCCCAGACCAGCCATCATCAGGTAGGTGTCGTATACACAAAGGGAATATACAGGGACAGACCCGACCTACCTTCATATTATTTAGACGGTGTGTTTTTAATTGCTCGAAACATCAGAATCTTTTATATGCCATTTTAGGACATTTGCATATACCAATGGGTTACTTTTATCTTCTGGTCTGTTAATATGTATGAAACAATAACAGTATTTCGCATCGGATATCCGTTACTTTCGATTGCATTTGGCCAGCAACTGCCACTGTACTAACAAATTCTGGGTAACAACCACGGCTTTGTATCTTGACACAACTTGGCTTTGAAAAAACTGCTTCGAAATTTACAAAGTCATATTCCTAAACACAGGACATATACCGGGAAACCAGAATTTTTAAGCCTGCACCAGCACTTAAATTTCGTTAGTAACGCAAAAGATTCTCATTAACGCCAGTAACACTCCCCATACGGCTACTCACAGCGCAGTATTATCTAGGGCCTGCTCGCTCTTACACACGCATGTTCACGGCGTCGTTATTTGCTAGCGCCGCAAACATGCTACCAACTCTTGCCGACGAAACCGGTTCAATCTAACCCTTCTGGCTAAAATTCACTAAAAGGATCCTCATGTCCTTTATTTTCTCCGTCCTGTTATTTGCTGCACTTGGGAGCACTCAACCTATCCTGAGAAACTTCACAGTTCGCGGAGCTGTTACAGCAGTTTTTCTTTCACACAGCCAGAAGTGAATTACGATGACAGAAATGGCCACTAATGAACCCCATGCTGGGTCGGTTCCTTCACACTTGCACGTCCTAACTTCTCTCGAAAATAGTGCACATAACAGAAATATCACTATGATTAATTAGTTTATAGGAAAAAAATTGTCTTCGAGGACGCCGCCCTATTGTCTAGTAAAAAAAAAAAAAATCTGACACTCAGAAACGCTGCACATACCAGCCTTCGTTTCGCCCAAACGTTAAACTGTACCAGACTTCACGGTGTCGCATTCCAAAGACCATAAACTACCTAGTATTCTCCGCCAGAACTACAGAACTCTGCATCTAATATCGCACGACACAACAGTTTCTTCATACTAAAAGCGAAAATGTCTTTATCACACTGCACTTTTCAATATATTTTTTAATTTCCAATTCGCTTTTTAATAAGCACAATTTTTTCTTTCATTGGGTAGGGGGGGGGAGTTCACTTTCACAACGCTACTGAGAACATCAGTGCAAATTTTACACTCCTCTTATCTTAGCAGTAAATATGTATCCATCACCAACATAAAAACTGTGATAGAGCAGGGCCAAAAACGACCGGCACAGTATTTCATCGCAGACTGCCAAAAATTCATTTGTGCTCCGAATACATTATCGCGAATATGTGCTAAGTATATTCATTGGGAAAGCCTAATATCCTACTACAACAACACAATCACAATTCCCTTGCACAACCACCAAGTTGTATCTTGTTAATGCAGATACCGGGACCAACAAGGCATAAGCACTTATTTTTGTTCTAACACCAATTCTTGTACACAACAACCTTCGCTTTCCCGGACCGAATGACGTCACAACGACATATTATAACTAGTTCGTTAGGTTTTTTTTTTTTTTAAGTTTCAAAACCACCATACTCGAAACATGAATCGATACTTTCTCTAGACACGCGTAATTTACAATACAGAGCGTGCAACGGGCAACTGAATCGGTGTAAAGTTTGTGAATACATCAACATTTGCGTGGAAATTATTATAATAACTTACGCTTCTTTGTAATGTCTGAAACTCGCGTTGCTATCAAACGAAACGTTATCCAATCAGGGATGCCAATATCGAAAGCGACTATAACAAACGTGATGGTTAAGAACTTGGGCCCGAAAGGTATCGAAGAAACTGGCGGCTGCCTCCCTCGATGGCTCAGGCTTCTGCCCGATGCAGGCACGCTAACATCGCGGAGTGCAATGTCTGGTGATCCATTTTGCAAAAATATTAAAATCGTAATAGTACGTGCAGCATTACGATGGAAAATTACGACGGGGCCGCTGATTTGAAGTATCTGCAGGCGGCGTACGTGAAATAAAATGGTGGATCATCAATGGCATGTCGTTAGAAGGAAAACTCAAGGCCTAAACCTTCCATTTGTACGTACAATTCCAGGAAAGCGTATCAGCTGAAAACCTGTGGCGTAATTTCCATCTTTACGTACAAAAAAATACGAAAGCCTAACTTTAGTGCTATAAGCATCTGTTTCAAATATTGTACGTCACGGAACTAAAAACTCGCACCCGAAACCCTTTCAATCACACGAAATCACAAACCATAACCTTAATTCTACAAATATATATATATATATATATTTACAACTAAGACTTCAAACCCTAACACGACGAAAACAAATGTCTTTACCTTTTCCAAGAATGCTACAAGTTCTCAACGCGTAACGTCGGTGGTTCGAATCGATGTGGTTTAGAAACGCGTGAGCTTTTGTGTGGCCCTGTGTTGGCTAGCCTGGTAATAACGATGAAGTCGCAGAAATATTCACGACCAAAAAAAAACCGCAGGTACAGAAAATATCAATTTTGCGGCAAACATTGCTTGGTGTTAATCGTAGCGATATTCGACGACATTTACAGCATAAATGTTAGTAAAAAAAAAACTGAACTTTTTGACAGCAATAAAACACATCTAACAATAGTGTCTCCCACGTAATATACGATGTTACAAAGCGCAAATACAGTGGTTCATGGACAGTAACACTTTCGAAACTTAATATGAGTCATTCTCTTTACCATACATGGGAAACCACAAACGCCAACTCTTTCTACACACCTTTTCATAGAAAGTCAAAACACACGGCACTGCAGCATCATTATTTTCAATGGCGCACAGGAATGCTGTATACGCAAGGTTTCCTTGTTATTAAATTATGTTCACTACTGTATATGGCAACGCATTAACACTACGCAGGAGATAAAGCGTATCAAAGAGCTGTTCCTTCAGCCATGAACCTACTTCTACAATCGCCTTGTTACAATCCGACACGTCCACAAACACACACTGCTCTTCACAATACAAAAAAAAAAGTTCTTATGAGAACTACATGGCGTCTAATCATGGCTTCTAGTACGAATAAACACTCCAGATCATCAAACGCACAGACTATGTCTGTGTATACTGCCGTTTCGTCATTCTAAGCAAATCCACTAACCTGTGTGTAAGCAGTACGATAGCACAAAATTAAATGGCGTCCCCATCCATCTGCAGCAAAAGCAGTGAAGATAAAACACAATTATTTCCAAATTCAACACGCACAACAAGGAGAACGTTCCAACCAGCCAGCCACCTAACAAGCACAACCTACTGCTGACGGGAGACCTTCGGCCGGTAGAGTCAAATCCCCAAGCCTTCACTTCGGGAGATATCGGGTCTAACGTTCGGGTTAGTTCGGCATGTAGTGGCGGATGAAGGAAACCGGAACGAGTAGAAAGGAACTGGTGAGGCCAGCGATGACGACGATAAAAATACTCGTTCGATGCGCTACTGCTCCAACATCGAAAATAATAAAAACGCAGAGAAAGATTCATTAGGTAAAAACAGGGATTAAGTTGTGTCTATATGCCATGCTGATCCGCATCGCAACGTGAACATTATCTCTGCCTGGTACACACTTCGCCTTCTCTCTTAGACAAGTTAGCGGACACAGCTCAAATTCAACGCAAAATCACAGATGTTTTTTTTAGTTCTAAAATATAAAAAAAACAGCCCAAGTTTGGACGATTTCCCTTAATTTGTAATTTACATATTTCTGTATTTGATTCGTTATCACAGGTGAGTCAGGAAATTATTGTTTTCACACTGCATGAACACAATACACTGTTCGGGATAACTCTGTAGTATTTGCGATCATTTAAACAAGAAACAATATTTAGATAAACAGCTTTATGTGCAAAACCACGTCTACTGGTGACAGTCACACAAAATGTGGCCACATACCTCTGGGGTACAGCACGGCTCCTTCGACCAGTTTTGCTGAGAGGCACAAAAATTCTAGTTGTGCCACTAATGTCGTATCAAATGAATAATGTCGTTTTATAGCGCGTTTCAAACCAAATTCGAAAATTTCCAGCTTTCTGTCATTCTTACCCCCACAAACCATATCTCTATTTATCAGTAACACTAATGAATTTCATGATTTTCAACTGAAAATTGAAGTATTATTCTTTCCACTGTGACAGGTATGCTAAAGGCAACATTATTTCTGTATAACGCACCGATAAAAATGTAAACACATCGCTGACCGTTCTCCTATCACTGAGTCTGCACATAACAAACAAACGACCACCATACTGAACGAATGTCATGACGACACGATTTATCGACTAAAATATTTAAAGTTATTAGAGTAGGATTACATCCACCAAGTCCCTGTAATTTCCCACCAAAACTTTCAACGCCAGGCTCGCAAACTCACGGTCTTCCTTCCTCAGTCACGTGACAGAAGCTAATACGTAGGCAGACCAATACTGGCGCCTCAATCGCTGACTGCAGAAACACGCTGATCTACACGCACACGATTTCGGGCACTTTCCTGACTAGTTGACATAAGCCTAGGCTCTTTAACGTTACCTACTCCTGAAGCTAGAGACATTGTGGAATTACTCCTGCTTTACACTGGTATGATCGCAAGCATCTCTGTCAGCAGACACTGAGCGACTCCCCCCGCCATAAAAAAAAAGAGAGAATATTCTACCCAGCTTTCAGTCACAGCACAGCATAGCACAGCCTCAATGAAAACAGTTGCTGAAGCAGTGCGAAGGACAAACCTGGACCGTTGCCTCTTCTTCTAGCCCAGCTTCTAGGACCGGTTATGCAATGAACGTTGCTTCTATAGAGTGACCCCCACCCACGTGCTGTCCCCTTCGATAAGTTATGCGGAGAAAAGAAACACATGGTAAGGAGACAAGAGCCACAAGCTCGCAAAGAAAAGTTGGTGCAGTGAACGATATTAGGTACGAGGCGCATTGCTGGAGGGTGACACAATCGTATTTAGCCGCATGGTGGCACATGAGGGACATCGCAAAGACATTATTGCCACACCGGCCTACATGCCACGTCACGGGCATTACAACATACAGAATACGACGAAATTGAGAAAGGACCGAACGAATAGATCGGGCGAACTCACGCGGACATCGTTACATAAAGCGCAACGAAACGTAAATAATTTATGATAATCAGAGGAAAATTGGCGAAAAGCACAGACAAAAAAAAAAAAACTTTAGGTTGGACACCCACGAGCAGCCGGGCCCATCATGAAGAACAGAATGTCTGCACATTTCAGAGCACGTACGAAACTTGGATATAAAAACTTGCTGCTTCAGTATTGTAAATTCCGTTCCTGAGTTAAAACACTAAACGCGTTACTCGGACTTAACATGGTAACAACATATTTCCCAGCATAGGGACAAGCATAATTATGACAAACTACAAATAATGGGCTTAAACGTCAATAATTCGGGCTATATGCAGGCCTACGCCTGATTATCAATTCTGTAATTGGGCTCACGCAATTACATCCGCGTGGCTCTGTGGTCCACGGCCCCTGCCAAATAACCCCACCTGGCCCCCCCGTAACAGAATTGTTCCTCCGTCCCTGTCCCAAGGTTACTCGCTACGTCGAAAAGTTTTTATTTACAGTCAAACCTCGGTTCACGAACGCCTGGGATCATGAACAATTCGGTTTACGAACAAATTTTTTTTCAACACAAAGCGTCTCGGATGACGTACTGTGTGTCGAGTTACGAACATGCAGACAAAAGCAAATCGCACTGGACAACTTTTTAGTGAGACAGAGGCCCAGTGGGACTGAAGCAGAGTCGAGTGGTGCCAAGAGACTGAAAAGAGAAAAAAGAATCCCCTTCCAAACAATAATATTTCACTTCCTCACCACTTTCCACTTACGCCTTCAACTCTCCTCCTCACCACCTTCCACTTACGCCTTCAACTCTCCTCCTCACCACCTTCCACTTACGCCTTCAACTCTCCTCCTCACCACCTTCCACTTACGCTGTCAACTCTCCTCCATACAGGTACGGTAAAACTAAATTAAGTTTTCGTCTATATTTGAACTGCTTAGTGTTGTGTTTATCTTTTTTGTGATAGATTTAATGGTTTATCTCGATTTTGTGTTAAGAACTTGCGCACAAAGTACTGTTGTAAAAGTTTAAATAAGCAATCATCTGGGGTCCAGGAACGGATTAATCCATTTTACATTAATTCCTATAGGGAAAATAGTTCCGATTTACGAACGACCTTCAGGAACGAATTAAGTTCGTGAACCGAGGTTTGACTGTACACGTATGGCGTACCACGTCCCAAATCCAGCTACCATCACATCAAATCACGTTCAATTCGAGGTCCGTGGCAGCAATACCCATCGGCGGACGTTGCATCACCAGGGGCTGGCCATTACGTCAAGGAACGCTACAGCGGAAACCTTACACGATACGTCTATTACACGCTTCTTACGCCACGACATAATTTAAACAGGTTTTAAAATATGCTGGACTGATCACATGTGAAGCTGACCCATGCCACTACAGTGTACTGGGCAGCGAAAATAAACTGCAGAGATTTCTTAAACTTTGCGTTGCATGCAGCCCCACACCGGACTCTCTACACCTGGTCAGACAGCATTAGGTATCCACTGAACAGAAAGGGAATGTACCACAGAACTGGTCTGCACGTGATGGCCGAGATAAATTTGTTCCTATGGGAATCGAACCCCAGCCCTACAATCCCTAACCAGTCACCGTCTGAACTTCGATCTCATACGAGGATTCATTATAGGAAATAAAATAGTGGTTCTATTGACCACACAGTGTTTGGATTGTTCGTCCCTTTTTTTACCACACAGATACTACAGGCTCCACCTATTCAGGTTAACTAAGGTACAGTTCGTTGAGCAAAGGGGCAGGGTGGCGGGAGGGGGGAGTCCCATACAAACGCAGAGGCAATATTGCAAGGATCCAGCCCTCTTCATCTAATAAGATGCCGGGATTGGCAATCTCAAGCTACCGTATACCCACCGGTCCACGGGCCGACCAGCTGTGGCAAATAGCACCACCCCGTCCCCAGCATTGCACGGACCCGCTCACGGAACAATACTTCCAAAAGGGAGGGCAGCGATGGAAGACACAGAAGATAAAAGCTCAGTTAGAATCTCGTCCTTCCAGCCTCGGGCAGCACAAAATTACGTCGACATCCTCTCTCTCTCTCTCTATGTCTCTCTCCCTCCCTCCCACCCTCCCACTCTCTAACTCTCTCACTCTCTCTCTCTCTCTCTACAGCTTCCAGTGGCAAGAGTTATTACTTTACCAAGACGTAGCAAGACATACTCTGCCGTTCAACAACTTAAAAAAGGTAGATTTCGGTCCTTATTCTTCTAGACCAGCGTTTCTCAACCGCCGGGCCGCAGCCCGGTACCGAGACCTGGCATTAATTATAC
>Ga0123354_10016638_pt1 | contig 11523 bp, 5 predicted proteins | sample TergutLab28metaG_2_FD_97872 | JGI IMG/M metagenome (GOLD analysis project Ga0123354, IMG submission 97872) | Labiotermes labralis P4 segment gut microbial communities from Petit-Saut dam, French Guiana - Lab288 P4 | ecosystem: Host-associated > Arthropoda: Insects > Digestive system > Gut ... | reverse complement strand
GCGCCGGAAAAAATAAGGGATTCTACCGCCCGTTTATTCAGCGCGTCCGTGTGTATCCGGTCGCAGAAATCGAAAATATCCCGGTAGGGCCCCGTTGTCCGTTCCTCTAAAATAGCCATAACGGCGCCCTCGCCGACATTTTTTACGGCGCCCAGGCCGAAACGAATGCCTAAAGTGCCGCTTTCATCTTTGTCAACCGTGAAGCGGTACGCGGATTGGTTCACATCCGGCGGAAGGATGGGTATGCCCTTGGCGCGGCAGTACCCGATGTAACCGGCAATCTTATCCCGGTCCGCCTGCCCGCCGACGCTGTTCATGAGCGCCGCCATGTAGGAGACGGGATGATGCAGCTTTAAATATGCCGTACGCGCGGCCAGTACGGCATACGCGGCCGCGTGGGAACGGTTAAACGCGTAAGCGGCAAAGCCGCTCATTTCATCGAATATGCGTTCCGCCTGCTCGCGGCTGATACCGTTGCGCACGCAACCGGGTATGATCTGCACGCCGTTTTTGTCCTGCATGCCATCAATAAAATGTTTCCGTTCCTTGTCCATGACATCTTTTTTCTTCTTTGCCATCGCGCGCCGCATCAAATCGCTGCGGCCCAAGGAATACCCCGCCAGATCTTTGACAATTTGCATGACCTGCTCTTGATACACCATGCAACCGTATGTTACCTCTAATATGGGGCGAAGTTTTTCATGAATGTACCGAACCGTATCCGGGTTATGCTTGCCGCGTATATAACGCGGTATCGAGTCCATGGGGCCCGGTCGGTACAGGGAAATAGCCGCGATAATATCCTCAAAATTCTCCGGCTTCATGTTTGTTAAAAAGGAACGCATGCCGCCGCCTTCCAGTTGAAAGACGCCGTCCGTATCCCCGCGTGAAATCATCTCGTATATTCCAGGATCATCCAAAGGTATGGCCTCGGCTGTCATTTGGGTTCCGTATAGGCGCATGAGTTCCAGCGTGTCTCGTATTACCGTCAGTGTGCGCAATCCCAGAAAGTCCATCTTTAGCAGGCCCAGCTTTTCAATGGTGCCCATCTCGTATTGCGTGGTCACCACATCCTCGTTTTTTTGCAGCGGCACGTATTCCGTCAAGGGCTTCTTGGTTATCAGCACACCCGCCGCGTGTGTTGAGGTATGGCGCGGCATGCCCTCCAGCGTCATGGCCGTGTCAATCAGGCGTACGATTTCCGGGCGTGTCTGATAGGCGGCGCGCAGCTGCGGGCTCTCCTTGAGCGCCTCTTCCAACGTAATGCCTAATCTTGAGGGAATAGCCTTTACGATGGCGTCAACCTCCGCCACTTTCATGCCCAGCACGCGGCCCACATCGCGCAGGACGCCGCGCGCGGCCATGGTACTAAAGTTAATAATTTGGCTGACATGATCCGCGCCGTATTTATTAACCACATAGTCAATGACTTCCTGGCGGCGTTCAAAGCAAAAATCGATATCCAAATCCGGCATGGATATGCGTTCGGGATTCAAGAACCGTTCAAACAGCAGATGATACCGCAGGGGGTCCAACATGGTAATACCCAGCGTATAGGCGACGATGGATCCCGCGCCGCTGCCGCGGCCGGGCCCGACCATAATCTTTTTTTCCGCTGCGTAACGGATAAAATCCCACGCGATTAAAAAATAATCCTCATAGCCCATTTTGGAGATGACATCAATCTCGTACAGGAGGCGCCGCATGGGTTCGCCCTCGGCGGACACATCCTGATAGCGCTGCTCAAGCCCCTCCAAACAGAGTTCCGTCAGCATGGACCGCGCCGTTTTGCCCCGCGGCATGTCAAAGGCGGGCAAATGTACCTTGTCAAAATCGAAAGGGACATGGCAGCGTTCGGCAATCTTCATGGTATTGTTGATGGCGTCGGGATACGCGCCGAACAGCGCGTGCATTTCCGCTTCGCTCTTTACATACATTTCGTTGGATTCCATACGCATGCGGCTCTCATCGGCCAAGGTCTTGCCGGTTTGTATACACATAAGCGCTTCCTGCGCCGCCGCGTCTTTTTCATGCACATAATGACAATCATTGGTTGCCGCCAGCGGTATACCCGTCTCCCGCGAAAGACGAATCAGCCGGGGCAGCACGACGCGCTGTTCCGTCAGGCCGTGATCCATTATTTCTATATAAAGGCTGTCTTGCGAAAAGAGGCCGCGCAGGGTGTCTAAATACGCGCGCGCTTCCTCCATGTTGTTTTGAAGGCATAACTTGGCAAGGTCTCCGGAAAGGCAGGCGGTCAAGGCGATAAGGCCCTCGGTGCGCCCCTGCAAAAAAGCGTAGTCCACGCGCGGGCGGTAGTAAAAACCATTCATAAAACCTTCCGAGGTAATGGCCATCAGGTTTTGATAGCCCGTTTGATTGGCGCACAGAAGTATCAGATGGCTGTACTCGCGTGAGACGACCTGTTTATCAAACCGGTCCGGGCAAACATATATTTCACAGCCGATGATGGGCGTGACGCCCTCGTCCATGCATGCCTGATAAAAATCGACGGCGCCGTACATGACACCGTGATCCGTGACGGCGCAATGGGTCATGCCCAACTCGCGGATGCGCCGCACAAGCGGTTTTACGCGGCAGGCACCATCTAAAAGGCTGTATTCGCTGTGTACATGTAAATGGGCAAACGCCATGACGAGGGTTAGGGTCCCCCCTCTCGGGAGTCATTTTTACGCCATAAGTAATAATATTCCGCAAATACCTTTTATCTTCCTTCTTTCATGGACGGCGGGGGAGCGGTATAAAAAGCGGGCCCGCCGAAGGGTAAGCCCGGCACGGTATAAAGCGCGTCCGCCGTAACGAACGCGCTTTGTAATCTTTTTTCCTGCCAAAATGACGGTGTACTGTAAAGAGCCGCTTTTACTTTTTCACCGGAGCCTGGTTGTATGCCGTGTTGATGGCGGCCTGGTGATCCGCGTCTACCACATTGGAAGTGTGGGTTCTGGAATTGACAAAATGTACGCAGAACTGGCCCTTGAAGTCATTGTTTTTAATCGTGTCGCCTTCCGGGTAATTATGCGGCACACCGTACATGGACGCGGCGAATGTCCTGCCCCCCACGGTGACCCAGATGGGACGACGATGCCAGTGCGTGGAGGCGGTAATCTGATCGGCGTTCTTAACATTGTACATCTTGCAGATGCGCGCCGTGTCCGCTGCGGTCAGCGGCTCTACGTCCGCGTGATTGCCGCCGGACCAGCGGTATACGTTAATGACGGTGCCTGTCGCGACATCCTTTATCACGGCGTTCGTGCCCTTGGCCCAAATGGTTTGAATGCCTCCTGTGAACCAGTCAATCTTTTCGCAGGGATACATGGTGAAGTTGGGGTTGGAAGAGCTGCCAACGGGTACGGTCCCGAACAGGGCGTGCAGCGTCGACGGGCCCGCAATGCCGTCTACCGTTAGTTTTCGGGATGCTTGGAATGCCTTGACCGCGGTTACCACGGCGCTGTTATACGTGGAGGTGATGGTGCCGGAGAAGAATCCCTGCGCCTTCAGTTCCGTAACCATTTCCTTGACCGCGTTGCCGGTCGCGCCCAACGAGAGGACGGTATAGGACGCTTCCTTTCCGGAAGATGCGGGCGTGGGGGTGGCAATCGGTTTTCCGGAGGCGTCGCACACTTCCAAATAGCTGCCGCTGATATAGCCGTAGCCGTAGGCGGTTTTACAGTAGTAATACAATATTTTGCTTTTAACAACCGGATCACCGGAATAGGATAAAATGGTTCCCTTCGTTTCCACACGGTTTCCTGTTACCGCGCCGCCCGCTGTCTTACGAATGTTCAAGCTTGAAACCGTCGTCTTTACATAGCCTGTAATCACGTCGGCCGCCGGCGGTGTGACGGCAGGATTGGAAGCCAGCCAAGCGTCATACTCAGCCTGCGTCATAATCTTTACGCAGGTTCCCAAAACCCATAGCGGCTGGTTATCATAAACAATCTTGTACCATACGCTGCCGGCCGTCACCTGCGAGGTTGAGTAAGAAAAGACCGTACCGAGCTTAACGTTCGCCTTGGCCTGGGAATCCTTATTGGCGGCCACCCGCAGGTTTACGGAATCCAGCGTGGTCATTAAATAGCGGGTGGTGGCCTGCGCGGTCGATGTGGGCGTCGCCGAAGGCGAGGAGATCGGGCGGTTGTTTAAATAATCATCCACCTGCGCCGGTGTTAGTTGCTTAAGCATATCGCCTCGGACATAGCCGTTTGCACCCTTAACTTGTACGGGATACCAATCATACGCGCCGGAACGGGATACGCTTCCCGTCATCGGATAGACTTCATTTTTTTGGACTTGCCCGATAACCGCACCGCCCGCCGTCTTACGCAGGTTGACGCTGTTCAGCAGGATGATGACATAACCCGTCGTCGCAGCGGTGCTGCCGGTAGACGTCGGTGTGGCGTTGGGCGCGTAATCACCGGTATAGATGCCCATATCGGCCCTGACATAACCATTTCTTCCCGCGGCGCTCTTCACCGGGTACCAGGTATACGCGCCGCTGGTGACTGGCGGCGCCGTCACGGGTAAAATAGCTCCGATGGGCAGCATTTCCAAATACTGTCCTGCGGGTTTATCCCTCAGGTTTACCTTATCCATCGTCAGTCTCAGCGTACCGTACGCGCCTGTCGCGGCAGGCGGCGTCGTCGCTTGCGACTGCCCGCCCGACAAAACCATGACGCAATCATCCCGGACATAGCCCTTAACGCCCGCCGCGGTCGTGACATAGTACCAATCATATCCGCCCTTGTGGGAGATGGCGGTAAAAATGAGTTCCGTGCCGATTTTAAGCTTGCCCAGCAGTACGCCGCCTTCTGTTTTTCTAAAGTTGACGTCATCCTTTTTTATTTTAAGGATACCGGCGCCGGAAGGAATCGTAGCCGTGCTGGTAGGTTCGTTAGTACTTCCTGTATTGTTTCCCGTATTGTTCCCGGGCTGCAGCGGCGTTCCGCCGGCGTCGCAGGGGGTGACGGTATCACCGCGTACATAATACGTCTTGCCGTCGGAAAAATAAATCTCATACCAAGTATAAGCGCCTCTGGTAACGGGCTGGGAGAGATAAGGCATGACCAAGCCGTTTTTAGGCAGCCATTCGTTTAGCTTTGCGCCCTCGGGCGTTTTGCGCAGGTTCGCGGAACTAAGGATAAGCTTAACATAACCCGCCGCGTTCACGGCGGTTGTTGCGGTCGCTGTCGCGACGCCCGTTAACGTGAGAAAATCACCCATGATATAGCCCGTTTGGCTTCCGTATTGCACCTTATACCATGTTTTCCCGTCTTTGACGGTGACATCCAGCACCGTGACGGTGGTTCCTCTGGCTTCCAGCCGCAGCAGCAGCGCGCCGTCGGCTGTCTTACGCATGTTGACGCCTCCGGCATTCGTCATGGCCAAGGTCCCGGCCGTGAACGGGGGCGGGGAAGCGTTGTTTGTAGGCGCCGCATTGGTGGGCGCGTTGGTTGGTTCATTGGCAGGCGCATTTGTCGCCGTTTGAGCCGGCGGCGTTGCTGTAGGGTTCAAAACAGCGGGCATATCTGCTGCGGCAAAGTCGCCTTGTTTCGGCTTTCCCGCGTTGACCCACGCGGTGAGCCCTTCAGCGGTCAGGGGCGCCATGCAGGAGCCCAGTACATAACCTTCTTTGATACGATCGGCTTTCGGATCGGGGTCGGGCGCCTTTACCTTGTACCATAGGTTCGTTCCGGTACCTGTAGTAGCCGTGATTTCCACAATCCAATTCAACGGCATGCGGAAGCTGATGACCCCGGACGATTTGGGCGCGTCCCTGAGCGCGACATTGTTTAAAATCATTTTTCCGTAATTATCGGCGGCGGCCGCACCGGGCGTTATGGGAAACCAGATACACAGCATGACGAAAACCGTTATGCCTGCCACCCACTGTTTATTTTTTTTACTTAAAAACATATGCCGTTCCTCGCTTTCAAGGATCCGTGTCGCCGACATTTTTGATATTGCCGGAAAGGATGTCACCGTTATTATATTACAGATATATTACATAGTCAACTATATTTGTCACGAAAATTTCATCATTTCGGGTTTTTCCGGTTCGTTCACGTCAAGGGAAAGCGTCATCATGATACAGGGTCACCCGGGTGATTAAGGAACGCTCATTGCCGCCGGCTGTCCACTCATGGCGCGTGTCCAGTGCGGCTTCCGCGTGAAGAACGGCGATGCCGTTTTCCAGTATATACCTGTCGGTTCCGTAAAAAAACAGGGAGTTTCCTGCCCAGGATAATTGCCATGGCTGCCCGTTGGCATACGAAGGCGCTTCACGTACCGCCCGGGCGATTTGCAGCGCCCATTCAGGCCATCCGGTAACGCTTCCGTTGCGCGCGAATCGCTCGATAGGCCTCCTTTTACGAGGCTCTGCCCGCGCCTCTTCCTCCCGATCGGCGCACCCTAACGCGATGACACATAAAAGCTTCTCATACGGCTCCAGGGTTACGGGGCAGTCTTTTTGACGGTAGCTATGGGTTACCCAGCAGGTTCCGATGCCGTTATCCGCCGCGGTGAGTACAAACGCCTCGCCCGATATGCCAGCCAGCAGCGTATGGTTTGGGCAGCGTGTGTCGGCAATCAGCGCGGCGAAACGGCTTACGCCGGTAAAAATGCTTGGCTGTAAGGTTGAATGGCGGAAGAAGGAAGGGTCGCACATGCCTAAAACCATCCGTACACCTTTGATGCAGCATCGCTGCGCGGCATAGCACAGCGCGGACCATTGCGCAATGGAGGGCGGACCCGAAAAACGGCGGCAGGAGCGGCGTTTTGGCGCGGTTTCCCGAAACCGTCTTTTTTGCGCGTCTGTATAAAAACCATTGACAGGCAGATATTCCGCCATGCCCTTCTCCGTCACTGCCGCTCTATCATCTTCCAGATATCGTTAACAACGGAAGCGAATCCCGGCGTTTTACGTATGGATTCTTGTATCTTTTGGCAGCCGTTCAAAACGGTGGAGTGATCCCGTCCGCCGAAGGCATCGCCTATCTTAGGCAGGCTCATGCCCAGAATTTCGCGCGTCAAGTACATGGCGATCTGGCGCGGCACAACCACCTCGCGGCTCCGTTTAATACCGGTTAAGTCCTCCAGCGTGATGGAATAATAATGCGCGACGGTCTCCTGTATGGACTGGCATGTTGTACGCTTCATTTCGCGTTGTAAAAAAGTCTCGCGCAAGGCTTCTTCGGCCATTGTCATGGTGATGGACGCGCTGCCGCTTAGCGCGGCGAACGCCATCAGCCGGGTGAGTGATCCTTCCAGTTCACGAATATTAGAATCGATGCGTTCGGCGATCATCGTGAGTATGTCGTCCCCGATGATCAGCCTGTCCCGTTCCGCCTTGCGGCGGAGTATCGCGATACGCGTTTCGATGTCCGGCCGCTGCACATCGCAGATTAAGCCGCCCTCAAAGCGGCTGCGCAGACGCTCTTCCAGGCGGGCAATATCCCTGGGCGGCCGGTCGGAGGTCAGGACTATTTGGCCGCCCGCGGAGTGCAAGGCGTTAAAGGTATGGAAAAACTCCTCCTGCGTGGAATCTCTCCCCGCTATAAACTGGATATCGTCCACCAGAAGGATGTTCACATTGCGGAACCTGCGGCGGAACTCGATGTTTCTGTTTTGCTGGATGGAGGCGATTAAATCGTTCGTAAAGTTTTCAGAGGTGATATAGGTGATTTCAAGGGATGGGTATAGCTGCCTGGCATACGCGCCGATGGCGTGCATGAGATGGGTTTTACCCAAGCCGACACCGCCGTAGATAAACAACGGGTTGTACGCCTGCGCGGGTTTTTCGGCCACCGCCATGGATGCCGCGTAAGCAAAGCGGTTCGCGCCCCCTACCACGAAGGACTCAAAGGTGTATCGGCTTTCCAGGGGCGTTGAGTTATTTCGGCGTTCGTCATAAGGCAGGAAGGACGCCTCATCCTCACCCGGCAGGGCTATTTCAACCTTCATCGGCTGCCCCGCGGCTTCCGAGAGGGCGCTGTTGAGCATGGGCCGGTGAAAAGCGGATATCATCTTCTCCGTAACCGCGCTGTCCGCGGTCAGAAACAGGGTGTCCCCGTCCAGCCTTAACGGCGACAATTTCGCTATCCACATATTATAAAGACCGGACGGTGTATCCTCTTTAAGCAGCGTACAGGTTCTTTCCCATAGATTGGCCACGCTCATCTGAAACCTCCGTATAAGACCGCAAACATGCGTTGCGCGTAGTGCTGAGGGCCGTGAAGCGATAAAAAAACACCCGGGCTGTCCGTGATACGGATAGTGATCCGGCCGAAAGAAACTGCCGTCAGCGTGTCGGTATGATAGCAAACTCTCATCCGTTTTTCAAGTTTTCCACAGGAGCCTAAAGCACGGGCCGCGGCCTGTACGCGGCAGCGCTCATCCCTATAAATTGTATCCTTCCGATCGGTTGACTACCACTATTGGAGATGAATGCCGCAAAACGGGACGTTTCACTAGAAAGTAACGTATCCATGACCATTCCGCAATCAAATGTTGACTCAAACTTAACATTTTGCTAATATGAAGCGGGTCAAACAGGGTTCATAATGCCCGCGGCCGATTGGTTTCATGTATAACGCCGGGGGATTGAGACGGTGCGTCACATTAAAGACAGGAAGTGGGCATATGGCGGCGTCTGTCAGCGAAGATAGCGTACGGCAAGCCTTACGGCTTTGGGTCGGGATGGATGTGATAGACAACACCTCCATCTCGCGGGAGGCCGTGACGCTTTTACGGCGCTATTCTCCGTTCAGGCAATCTTTAAGCGAGCTGCGCGATGCCGTGGAAACCCTGCTGCTGGGCATATTGCACCGTTTTTTGGGTGTGAGCATGTCGGCGCGTATGGAGGACGGTTGTTTTCGCAGAATTCTCATGAGGGACATCGTGGCGCTGACGGACGACTTAATGGGTATCCTTTTCGATTCGCTGGCCGTCTATTCGGTCAATTACGAGTTGATCAGCGCGTATTCCCTTTCCCACGAAAGCCTTGCCGCCCTGCGTGTGCTGTACCAAAAATATGAACAATGGATGAAGCCGGATGAACGCGCCGTGCTCGCGGCGATGATTCGGCGTGTCTATCCGAAGGAACGTTACGAACAATGGCTGTGTTTGCCGTGACACTTGCCGTTTAAGTTGGTTCATCCGTGAACAGAGTGTAAAGGATATGCCTAATGACGCTTGGCGTGTTGCGTTCGGAACCCGCCTGTGTCATAATTCGTCGGGTAAAACCTAAACCTATCAAACGCGTTAGGCGGATAAGAAAGGATTTTTTACCGTGAAAAGAAAGATACATCGGATGGTTGTCTATGCGTTGGCTTTAACCCTCGCGTTTATCACTGCCGGCGCTTGTCTTGCGCCGGCAGTTCAGGCAGAGGATGACAGTAACGCCGCAATCCTCGTCAACGGACAGGGCATTGCCCGTGATTTGGTTACCAGTTATCATCTGTATATACTCAGCTACTTTTCCTATTATTATGGTATGGATGCCACCCAGGCGGATGTGCAGGAAATGGCATACGAGTATGCTACCCAAAACGCGGTCATCGTCGAGCTGCTCCGCCAAAAAGCGGGGGAGATGCAAATAATCCTGTCGCCGGAAGAAATACGCCAGTTAGAGGACGATTACGAGGCGGGTGTGGAATACTATGCGCAGAGCCTGCTTCAGGAGTTGGAGAACCCGACGGAAGAAAACAGGCTGGCGGCGCGGCAAGAGGCTGAAAACACCTATGCCGCGCAGGGATACAGCTTGGCGTTGATGCTAACCGAGAAGCTGGGCGAAAAAGTGAGGGCTGAACTGTGCGATACTATTGTGTCGGTCACGGATGAGGATATTCAAGCCTACTACGACAGCCTTGCCGCGCGGGACCGCGAAGAATACGGTGATGACTTTTCTTACTATGAAATGATGAAGATGTACTGGTCCTTCTACGGCGACCATGAACCCGTTCATGTTCCGTCCGGGGTACGCGGAATAAAGCACATCCTTTTAGAGGTGTCCGATGAGCTGCTGGATGTGTACCGAAACGCGGTGGCGGCGCTGGAAGAAGCGCTGGAAGAGACGGAGAGAACCGATACGGACGGGCCGGAAACGGACGCGCCCGAAAATCCCGCTCAGGCGACGCCGGACGTGGACGCCGCTCGGGAGGCTATATTAAAAAGCATCGAGCCGTTGGTGGATGAAATTATGTCAAAGTTCCATCAGGGTGAGCCGTTTGACGCGCTGGTAGCCGAATACGGGCAAGACCCGGGCATGCGTGAGGAGCCCTATAAGACGGCCGGTTATTACCTGCATTTAGACGCGGCGGGTTTTGAAAAAGCTTTTAAAGAGGCCGCGTTTAGCCAGTTGGAGAAACCCGGGGATATTTCCGGCCCTGTCGTGACCGCCTACGGCGTGCATATTTTATACTATGACGCGGATATTCCCCAGGGCGCTCCGCCCCTGACGGAGGAGGCGCGCGCGAAATACGGCGAACAAGCGCTTGCCTGGGTGCGCGATAGCTACTTTAACCAACTGGTTGAAACCTGGCTCAATGAGGCGGTCATCGAGTTCCGCTGATAGGTTAACCGCCCTGCTTTACAAGGTTAAAAAGCCGCGGATGGTCAGATGCCCGCCGCGGTTTTTATGTACTTTATTTCGTCCGTTTCCGGTTCTTTTTTTAGCCGATTCCCCTCTTGACAGCCGCAGTTGTCCACAGGAAACGGCGGGGTTTATGCACAGGCTCCCACGAAAAACAAGTAAATTCAACGCTTTTTCTGTGGATAACCCTGTGGACAGTGTGGATTACCCTTGTTTTTCTAAAGATTTTTCACATTTCCGGGGGTGCGATGGCCAGTCAGCGTTTCCATTAGACAAGCGCCTGTGTGGCTGCCCGCGAACCGCGCAATGTCCTCCGGTGTTCCCGCGGCAACCAGGCGGCCGCCCTCGTCCCCGCCTTCCGGCCCCAGGTCGATGACATAATCCGCTGTCTTGATAATATCCAAGTTATGCTCGATGATCAAAACGCTGTTGCCGTTATCAACCAGTTTTAAAAGCACCGTAATCAGCTTGTCCACGTCCGCCTTATGCAGCCCCGTGGTCGGTTCGTCCAGCAGATATATCGTGCGGCCCGTGGCGCGGCGGCTCAATTCCGTCGCCAGCTTGACGCGCTGCGCTTCGCCGCCGGAAAGCGTGGTGCTCGGCTGGCCGAGCTTCATGTAAGACAGGCCCACTTCGTGAAGTGTATTCAGTTTCCGCATAATTTGCGGATGGCGCTCAAAGAAGGTACAGGCCTCTTCCACCGTCATTTCCAGCGTATCATAGATGGATTTTCCGCGATACTTAACCTCCAGTGTTTCACGGTTGTACCGTTTTCCTTTGCATATATCGCAGGGGACATAGATATCCGGCAGAAAATGCATTTCAATTTTAATCAGCCCGTCTCCCGTACAAGCCTCGCAGCGCCCGCCTTTTACATTAAAAGAGAAACGGTTTTCCCGATAGCCGCGCGCCTT